>Ga0164296_1000469_pt1 | contig 47708 bp, 32 predicted proteins | sample GEODES057metaG_FD_113533 | JGI IMG/M metagenome (GOLD analysis project Ga0164296, IMG submission 113533) | Dystrophic lake water microbial communities from Trout Bog Lake, Wisconsin, USA - GEODES057 metaG | ecosystem: Environmental > Aquatic > Freshwater > Lake | place: USA: Trout Bog Lake...
GTTTGATCAGGATGGAACATGGCATACCATAACAGATATGCTGATGCACAAGTTGTCTTACCACTTTGACGAGGTAGCATATTAATATTAAATCGATAATCATGATATGCTTGTAATAATCTTTCCTGATAATCAAACGGTTCGAATTTAACTTTACCTTGTACAGGATGTTGAATGTGGAAGAAGTTTTTAGCAAAATGCAAATAGCCCTCAGTGGGGTCGGCACACTTCATCAAGTGTTCAACTTGTTCTTCTGTAAACTTTTCTTTGGTGTGAGCCTTTTTTGTTAAGACCCCGTCGAGACTTTTTGCCATATGTTTATTTAATCAAAAAAATAGACTCCGAAGAGTCTATTTGGCACTATCGGACAGAGTGCTAACTGCGACGAAATTTAACCTCTTAACATTTTTGCCAATTTAATTATATCGGCTGATTCGTTTAATTCTATACTTTCACGTTCCATACGAGCGTCAAAATCTGCACGACGTCCTGCATCATTCTCTTCGGCACGTTTTAATGTTGCTTTAGCACGTTCGTCACCTGCGTCTGCTTTCTTTTTAAGTTCTGCTCTATGGTGTGCCTTCATATCACGGGCATGTTGTGCACTTACATTATTTGGATTGTATGCTTCTTCAATTGATTCACCTTTGATTTCTTCATACATTGCAGAAAGTTTGTTAACTAATGATTCATGGTAATGTATCATAGTGTTCGACCCCGGAGCACGAGCCAGTGGACTTTGTCCGCCTTTACTATTCATGTCATCGCCTTTCATAGTAACAGCATCGATACCATGAGTATGTGCTCCAGCATCGCCGTGCGCACTATTACCCCATGTTTCGCCGTCATCACCCATCTCTTCTTCCATCTCTTCTTCTTGAGCTTCCATATCGCCCAACAATGGTTCATCTTCTACATCATCGTGTCCTGTTGGTTGTTGAACAGGTTCTGCATCGTGATGAACAGGTTCGATTTCTTTTTCAACACCTTTTTCGATATCGCGTAAAATATCCATTAAATCTTTAACGCCTTGAGCACCAGATCCATTTAGGCTAACATTCATATTAATGCTATCTTGTTGTTTTGGTGCGTCAGCATGTCCTTGTACAGGTATTGGCCCGCCAATAACTTCGATACCCTCATCGATGTTTTTTAATTTTGACATTAAATCTTGTAAGTTCATTATCTTGCTCCTATAACTTTTGCAACCATGTCAACTGGTTTTTTAGCAACAGGGCTTTTATGAGCTTTTTCAACTGTGCTTTCTTTTGTTGATGTACGATATTCTTTGGCTGACCCAGGCACACTTGATGCCAATAGTTCGTCATTGTAACCTTTAATCTGCGTACCTTGATGTTTTTCTTTTGTTAGTTCGTGTAGAAAATTCATCTTGTGTTTTTCACCAACTAAGTCGCTATAATCATTTTCTTCTGTAGGAGTTCCAATAAGAGCTTTACCTGTACGTTCGTCGTGTTCATGATTAATTTCGTGTTCTTTTTCTTCTGCCATGCTTTTAACTTTGATATTACTAGCTGGCATTCCTAAACTTGACGATAATAAATCGTGTAATTGTTTATTTGTTGCTGGGTAATCTGTTGCAACATCAAAAATCGTCATGTTAACATTCTTATGTTCAGGAAATTCGCTGTGACGTTCTTGAATTGGAGTACGTTTGCCTGCACTTACGCTAGTCACGTGAAATTGTGCTAGACTTGCTTTAATTCTTGAGCTACAATCAGATGGACATTCTCCGGCAATTTTTACCTTAAATTCGTATATCTTCTTGCTCTCAGTTAAGTATTCTTTGAATGATTTCATAATAGGATCCTAGTATTGTATTTATTTCATCTGCTTGAGTTTTTCTAGTAGGCTATTGCGATCAGTAATAATAACACCTTCCCCTTGTAGAGTTACACCATCATCTGCTGAGTTTGCTTCTTGATCTAACTTTTGTTTTTTAAGTTGAAGATCTATCATTTTTAATTTTTTATCTAGTTTAGCAGCCTTAGCATCGATTGCATTTTTAAGCATTGTTCCAGCAACTTCAAACAGTCGTGCACTATATCTAGCTTCGACATTCATACCTAGATCCATTAGGTCATCGTATGCATCTGTGGCTTTTTTTGCAAGATCGTCTAATTCATTATCTGCAATATCACCTAAGCCTTTTACTTGTGGTAGTGCGGCAGATATCTTGTCAAATTCGTCCATGTTGCGAATAAAAGGAGCGGCAACTTCTGCTTTTTTAGCTCGCTTTTCTTCTTCTTTGGCAATTTTTTTGCTTTCGGGTAAGTTGAGGATTTCTTCAAGTTTCTTAGTCATAACATTACTTATGCTTAGACTTGACTAAAGATATCATTTTCGTTAAGAATACGAAATTTAATTCCTTGCTGTTTACACCAAAGTTGAGCACTGGCCCACTTGGCTTGATTTTTAACAAATTGTGCTTGATTATATTTGTTTTTACCCACACGCTCTAATATAGTTTGACTAGCAGGTTTAATTTCGATTAATTCTGTTAAAATACGACCTTTCTTATCTGTGTACTGAATAAAAAAATCAGGTACATAGACTGTTTGTCGATTAGTTAATGGATCTCTATATGGGATTTGTATAGCTTCACTTGCCCATTTCATTATACCAGGATTATTATCACAAAAATTCATGAAACTCCATTCCCAGCTTGATCGATATGTAGGAATTTTTGTACCTACATATTTTTCAGGATGTTTCATTACAAACTTGCCGTGTGCAAATTTTGCCATATGTTAAACTAAAATATTTCTACTTTCGTAAGTGTCGACTAATTGAGCGACTCTAAAACCAAGTAAACTAGTATTTTCTCTGTATGAATTTAAAACTTGTGCAACTACTTGACTTAATTGTATATCTGTTAAACTTTTAAGTTTATCTAATAAAGAAAATACACTGACATGTTCAACTCTTGCTTGTGTTAACAATACAATTGCTGTGCTTCTTGCACTACTATTATCAAATCCTCGTTTTTGAAAAAAACCTACGGTAGCATCAATTTGCGCCGCAGGAAAACTAATAGGAGTTGTGAAATAATTATTAAAAAATGTTTTAACATTTTCGACATTATTAGATATTGGTAAATTTCCAGTTGACATATATTAAAAATCCGCTTGATCGTAATTTATACTGCTCGATGGGCCAGTATCTGTAGGAGTTTCTCCTGCTCCTGGAACATTTTCATCTCCGCTTTCTCCAGAATCAGATGTTGCACCGTTATCATCGGTGTTAGAATCTGTATTGCTTTCCGCATCTGTATTAGCTGATCCAGTATTGCTCCAACTATCTTCATTTTCTCCAGCATTATGTTCTGCTTGAGCAGCCGCAACTTGATCGTTAGTATTTGCATCTTCTACTGCTTGTTGGTTAGCCGCTTCTGTATCTGTATCTTCTTCTTGTGCCGCACTTGCATCATCTATTGAACTAGGTGTTGCGTTTGTTATATCACTAGCAGTATTTGAAGATCCTGGAAATTTAAATCCAGATAAACCGCCCAACGCATTAATTCCGGCAGCAACTGCACCTAAACCTAAGGCAATTCCTACTGCTGAACTTGTTGATCCAGCTGATGATGGAGTGTTTTGATAATTATTAACTGTTTGAATTGCATTATTTAAAATACTACTTGCCAACCCTGTTGTATCAAGTGACTGTGCAAAACTAGGATCACGAACAGTTGGGTCTGGATTAATACCTGTTAACGGACTAGGAGTCAAATCATAATGCGATATATCAACACCTTCTGGTGGATTTGTTAGTGTCGAATCTACACTATATGTTATTGCCTCTGCTTTAAGTCGCATGTCGTTATCGTGTGTTTTATTTGAAAAATAATCAACTTTTTTATGTGCCCAACTGGTTATGATAGGATTGATAAGTGTGTAACAAACATACTCGTGTCGAGCCATTTGATAAATTTTAATATAGTTGAAAAATGGTGCTGTACTGTTATTGTCTAAACCGTATGGAGTTATGATATAATCACTTTTTAAAGTTGCATTTCTTGAATATGCACCTGTTTGTTGGGCACTGGTTGAATCAGCAAAATAATAACTATAATAATTTTGCCATAACTGATTTATAAGACCCATATTATCATCGTGAAATGTTAATGAAAATTCTCCGATAGTATGTGTTGTCTGTATATTCTTTTTTCTATTGTATTGATTTACTGTATCAACAGTTACCGTAAATGATGGTAAATCTATATTTTTAACCAACATGTTTATTTCAGTGCCGTATCTTTGAACAATGGCAGTATTTTTTAAACTATTGATATTGATCCCAAATGAAACATGGAATAAAAAGTCAAATTTAGGAGCGAGCCTAAACTGATCTGTGTTGAATAGTTTGGCGGCATGTTGCTGATCTCGAAGAATCGTGGTCGGATCGGAATTTAAATTAGTATTTGCGGTAAAAGCCATACTATTATTTATTTAAATAATAAACTACGTATATAATGAATAGTCAACAAAAAAGCCCACTTAGTGAGCTTTTTGTTTAGTTATTAACTACCCATTACATTATTACTTGTAGTATTGTTATTCATTACTGCTGATTTTGATCCTAATGTGCCACCTTTTGTTTGAACAGCATTATCAAAACGTACTGTAAGTTCAATTACAACCGGTCCTTGCTCTTTATAATCAAGTGTTGCGTAAACAGTTTTTTCTAAGTAACAACCATATAGTTCCCAAGTTTCTAATGAACTATTGCTATCGCCTTGATAAACACTACCATTACTGCCGTCTAACATTTCAATACGCATTGTAAATTTGTAATCACCTGCACTTGCCGCTGAACTTTGTTCAAAGAAATCAAATTGTCTTTGATTTTGTTCACCAACAAGTTTAGTTACAAAACCTGTTACATCGTCACGTAACTTAACGCTAAGAGCTTCCCATGTTGGTTTTCCAGCATAGTTGATCTTACTGTTATAAATTTCAATTACTTGATTGGTAAAACCTACTGTTGGACGAGCACAGTCTTGAACCTGCTTTGTTAATTCAACATTATCTGCAACGGTAATTCCCATGTTTTCAAAATTGATTCTGAAGCGATACTTCAGTTTCGGCATTAGCATACCTTGAGTGACTGCACTCTGATCGGATGCTAATGGTACTGTAAAATTTGATAAGGCTGCGATTGACATGTATTTCTCCTAATTATGCGCTTAGACCAGCAATAGCGCCAGTATTTTCTAGACGTAATGGAATGTAAATAAATTCCACTGCCTTGACTGGTTCGATAGCAATATCAACGTATAGTTCGCTTGCATCGATTCTAGCCGGTGTATTATTACTTGAATCGCACACTACTAGATAATCATATAGAGCACGTTCAGCTGTTAATGTTAACAATAGTTTTTCAACTTGTTGTTTAATTTGATTACGTGTAATAGTATCATTTGGTTCAAATATAAATGGTTTAGCCAAAGCATTTAATTGCTGACGTAAGTAAATTACTAAACGAGCAACATTTATACGATCTAAACTACTTGCAATCAACTGACGTGTGTATTGTCCGTAAGCAACTAATCCAGTTCCAGCAATATATGTAATTGGGTTAACATGGATGCTAGCTAAAGTATCGCGTTGTCCGCCATTTAATGCTACTGTTACAAATTCACCGTTTGATGCATTTACATAACCTACTGAGCTAGCATTTGTTACACCACCACGACGTACACCAGCTGGTGCAAACCATGGATAAGAAACGTTATCACTTAAAGCAATTGTACGTAACATAATGTGACTTGGAGGAACAACAATATTGTTACCTGTTAAATCTTGGGTATAACCCCATGGGTAATAAACTGCTGTATATGAATCAGTTGTAATTAAACCGTCTTCACCATCTACTGCGGCTCCTGCTGTATTATTACCCCAGTTACTTAGTGTAGTAGCATCGGGTGTTAAACGTGCTGGTGCATCTGCAACAATAAATGCTGATAAACCGTTATCATTATTCAATCCAACTAAATCGCTGACTGTTTCTAAGTAGCCAGGGCAACTTAACAAGTTGAAAATAACTGTGTCCGGTTGACGAATATTTGTATTACTTTGGATTGTTGCTACGAGTGCTTTTAATACAACTGCACGTTGAGCTTTACGTCCAAATTGACCAACTCCGTTGTTGTCGTTAGGAGCATCACTCACCCAACGATTTGGGAAATAGTTTGTCATTAATGATGGACTATTGGCGTTATAAATTGTGTTGTAAGCATTAGTATTAACATAATTTACAACATATTTCTTAACATTAAATCCTGAACGACGTAAGTTCCATAGCAACATTCCTTTTGGATATAGTGCTGGACTTGGACAATCAAAGTCAACAAAGTTTGTTGTTAGCAATGATTGGATTGTTGCTGGAGTTGCACTTGTACCGTCCATATCCCAACGTGCATCAGCAAATATAATACCGTTACCTGTTAAGTGATCTTCATTGTTAACTAGAACCCAGTTCTTAGTTAGATAGTTATATTTCCAAATTATTGGGAAAGAATCTAAATCTGCTAAATCTGTTTGAATCCACAAATCGCCATTAGCTAATCCTGTACCGTCAGATTGTAATGTTGGCATTGATGCACTAATAATAGGTCCATTAGTATCTGTTGATGTACCACCTACTTGATTTTGCACATAGTTCAAATAACCAACCCATTTAGTACCGTCATTGACTAAGATATCAACTTCTTCTAAATTATTGTTGTACCATAAAGTTTGATCCAATGGTGTAGCTGTCGGTGCTACTGAACTTGCAGGAGCAATTGCTGAACCGTTGACCACTGCGGCCCATAAAGTTGCAATGTAATTATTTGATGTGCCAGTTGGGCTAGTATAATAATTAGCAGTACCTGTACCTGCATCATTGACTGAGAATAATTTAGATAAAGGTGTTCCTGTACCATCGACAAATCTTATATCACCACCTGCTAGATGTGAAATTGTAATTGTATTTGTAGTAGTGTTTAAACTAGCAACAATATTTGAATCAGTTACTGCGGCACTAAACGCTGCCAAGAATGCATTTGCATCGCTTGTTGCATTTTGTGTAGCTGTAAACGATACAGTTACTGCATTTGTTAATGTACCAGAACCAATTTGACTTTCTTGAATAGTAAAGCTATATGTTTCGTTATAAGATGTACCAGTAATAGTAACTGCTGAAGAAATAGTTTGGCTTGTACTTACAGTATAACTTGTAGCAGTTGTTACAGTTCCAGTTGTACTTTGATTCAAATTATATGTACCAGTACTGCCAGAACCTCCAGCGAATGATGTAATGTATGAACCTAATGTTACACTTGTTCCACTTAGTGCCATACCCACACTGATTGTGCCAGTTACTGCTGTAACATTCAACACACTTAAAGTAGTTGTTAAACCACTTACAGCACCTTGTGTAGTTGTAATTGCTGTACCACCTTTTGTAGCAGACAATTGAATACTTGTACTAGTTGGGCTACCAATAATATAGTATGTACCAGCACTAATACCCTGGCTAGTTGATCCTGTAATAACAACTTGCATACCTGCTTGCAATGTATAAGTGTTAAATGTACTAATTGTACAATTACCACTTGTGCTTGTAGTAGCTGTAATTGTTAATGCCGCATTTGATGTAGCTGTAATTGCTGTTGCTGAATTAATAGTTGAAATAGTTGTTCCAGCAGTTACACCAGTTCCAGTTAATACCATACCAGTTGCGTATGTACCAGTTATTGATCCTGTTGGTGTGAATACTGTACCTGCCCCAGTATTAGAACCGTTGCCGATAATACCTAATGCACTAGCAGTTGCAGTAGCACTTCCAGGGAAAGTATTTGATGTTACTGGAAGCGATGTAATAGTAGTTGCACCTACACCGCTTCTTGCATAAATTTTAAAATTTGCGTAAGCAGGAGAAAATTCACCGTCATTGTATTTTACATATAGTTTACCGATTGGTAAATTAATACCACCACCTGTTGGGTCTAATGCTGCCAACGCAGATTGCCCGTTTGGATATAATGCAATTGGCTGTGCAACCCATGTACTTGTAGAAGAAAAATATTTTTTAACAAACCAATTTGCTCCTAGATTTACAGCAGTTGTTTTAATCCAAATAGAACCTGTTGGTGCACCGTTTACTGTAGTCAATGGAGCATTTTGTGTGCCATATTGTACAAATCCGTCATAAGTTCCGTATAGTGGAACATTGTAGTGAGGACTAATTTGTAGTTGTGGTGCTAAGTAAGTTCCTGAAAGAATACCTAATGGTCCAGCATTTTGAGCTGAAGACCCTGTTAATGTTCCTGAAACAACAAGATTTACACCTGTTGAATAAATTTGTAAGCTGCCGTTTATTACTGCGGCTGTTACACCAGAAATACTTGAACCATTAATTAAACTTGCCAATGTAGTCAGTGAACTAGTCGATGCTGTAATTGTTGAACCATTGATAATTAATGTACCAGTTACAGTTGATGGACTTAATGTAGCCGCAACTGCTGGCCAACTTGCAGACCATGCACTTGTACCTACTTGCACCCATGTGCCGCTAGCAGTTGATGTTTGATATTTTTTCAACCAAAGAGAATTTAAATTTGTCGGTGTTGTACTAGTTGTAGAAACAATTGCATAATCGCCTTGTTGTCCATAACTTGCTACAGGACCGCCTGTAATACTACTTACCAATGCAGGATTTGTAATTACACTTATATTGTTTACAGTACTTTGATTTACAAATAACTGACCGCCAGTGACATTTGCGGCTGATGCATTCCACTGGAATACACCAAAATTAGTTTCTGTTGTATCAAACCATAATGTCTGATCTGCAGGAGGTGCTGTAGGAATAGTTGGAGTGCCTTCTAATTGAGACGTATTTAAATCTGCACGTACAACATAAGCACGATTTGCTACACCTAAAAAACTATAAGCGGCTTGTAGTCCATATTCATTTAATTCGCCAGCATGTACTGGGTTGTTTTCTGCGTCAGTTTGGAAATAAGGAATACCAAATGTTGAACCTAAATCTGCTTGACTGGTTAACAAATATACTTTGCCAGCATTTGCGGCTAGTGTTCCTGGAGCAATTCCTGTTCCAGCTGAATTCATTTTGTTTGCTTGTGAAGCAACGATAATCAAAGGTACGGTGCCAGGAGCGGCAGGTGTATAGAACGATTCGTCTACTACTGTTACGCTTACGCCTGGTGAACTAAGTTGAGCCATATTATAATCTCCATGAGTACATGTTTCTTAATGTATTTATGGTATTTTGAAAAAATAGTACTTATATACACCTAAGGAAAGGTTTAAAAAAGGCTTATTTTTTGTAAATATAATTATGAGACCACTATGCAGTTGCGGAATTCGGCCAGTAGCAGTTAATTACTATAAAAATAATAAACCTTACTACAGATCAGTATGTGGTACTTGCCTACGAGGTGTAAAATTACCTCGTTGGTATACTAGCGGATATCGACCTAAAAATACATGCGACAAATGTGGATTTAAAAGCCCACATTCAGAAGTATTTTCTGTTTTTCATGTAGATGGTGATTTGAATAATTGTAAATTGCCTAATTTAAAAACAGTTTGTGCAAACTGTAGTAGAGTTTTACACAAAGAAGGTATCAAATGGCGCCAGGGAAGTCTTACGCCTGATTTATAACTTTTAAAACTTGTTCATATAAATCATCTATACTAGTATTATTATCTAGTACGTGATCAAATTTAGTACCAACCCATGCAGTCTCACTTGCATGAATTTTTAGCTTGTCCATACGTGTTTTTGCCAGCATCCAATTCATGTGGTGATCTCCGGCATTCATAGCTACTGCGTCTTGATACCATTCAGGTTCGGGACCTCGTTTTACACGGATAACAATACCACCGGCATCTTTAATTGATTTAATTTCATTAGGAAAACGGCAATCACTAATGACAATGTCGTCTTTACTATTGCGTAATTTATTTTCTAAACTAGCAATCCACATATCATCATGAAAACCGTTACGGCAGACTTCTGTGCCCCAGTATTGTAGTATCCAACGCGGGGTAAGTTCAGGCATACCTAAGCGGTTTGCCCACCATGTATCTACTTCTTCTCGCCATTCACGGGCTTGTTTTGTTCGGCCTTCTAGCATAGTACGATCCCAGCCAAATACCATGCTGACAGCATCTTTTAGGGAGTTTGCAAACGATTCGCGCCTGTAACCATGAAAATTAGTAAGATAATCGGCAATAGTATCCTTGCCAGAACCAATAAAACCGCACACACCTATAATCATACGAACCCCCTGTAGATATACTAGTATATAACAGTTTTGTTACAAGGTCAAGAATTTTTATTTCGTTTTTTTTTAAGATAATTACATGACAAGGTTAAAAATGACAACAATTAAATGGATTCCTTCATACAATTTACATATGGCTAATTCTGCAGAAGATATAACTCATTTTGCACCCGAACCTGCTTTTAAATTTTTCACTCAAAACCGTAATGCAAGTCCATATCTTAAATGCCCGGCATTCTCAGGGTTTTTAAAAAATACATTTGTTATTAAAAGTCCATACGATTTAACAGTATTTTTAAATAGATCTCAAAAAGCTATCAAAGTACAAGGGCACGATCATGCATTTTTTCACAATAATATAAAAATGCATGACATTTCTAGCCCAACAGATCCGATAGTGCTGTCATTACCTCCAAGATACATTTTTATCACGGATAGTAAAACGCCGGTGAATATAGTATCATTACCTATGATGTTACAACCAAATAATTACGGGGTAATTCCAGGAGGATTTGATATTACTAGATGGATTAGACCGTTAGAGTTTTCTATAGAAGTATACAATGATACTGTACCTGTTGAAATTAAAAGGGGAGATCCTCTTATGATGGTTAAATTTATAACCGAAGACGGGAGTTCAGTAATTTTGGAAAAAGATATATTGAATCAAGAAATTGCTGATGTAGTTAGCAGATGCATGTCTGTTAAGAACACTATCAAAGGGCAGAATTTAAAAAGTCTATACAACATGGCATACGACTATATTGAAATGATGAAGTCTAAAATATTTAAAAAACGAAAGTTTTTTAACCTGTTATAAAGTAATAACCTGTTCCGCCTGCAACTAACGTTTCTAATTCTTTGTCTAATTTTTCCAATTCTTCTTTGGCTTCTGCTAAAAGCGATGTACCATTAAGTGTAATTGGACTACCAGGACCTGCTATAGAACCAAATTTACTACGAGCTTGCCCTAAACTAACTTTACAAGTAGCTAATGCGTAATCTTTTAACCATTGATTAGCATAAGGATCTTGCAACAATACCCAATCTGGACGGAAATTGTAACTTTGTATTAAGATCTGCTCGCCTTGTGCAAAAGGACGTTGTAAAATGTCTAGTAAATGACTAGTTGGCTTCCATAAAAATTCAATATAACTACCAAACATACGTCCAACTAGTTTTTGATAACCAGCAAACGCATCATAAGTTGCCAGACCGCCCATCATACTACCTGACATTAGATAGGTGTTTGTATAAGCTAGATTAAACGGCTCGAATAGTGTACCACCCGCACCAATTCCACTTCTTGAGCCAATAGCTCTACGAAACACTTGACGCACTGAGATAACTTCATCTGGTAATCTATATTCATTTTGATCCTGTATAAGTTCAAGAAATAAGTAGCTTTCTTCTACACTATTAGGACTACGCTGACGATAACGATTTAGCGCACGATCTAACGCATTTTCATAATGTGTTGGATCTAATTCTATATCTATCATACCGTCACCCAGCATTAGCTTGCAATAATCAAATACTTTATTGCGTTCTACAGTTGAATTACTCTGGGTTGTTGATGGTAGTGGATCGGCCATAATTTTACTCTCTTACTATATTTAGCTAACGATAAATATCATTATGCCACGTTTATCTTTATACAAACCAGAAAAAGGCAACGACTATAAATTTATAGATCGTCAAGCCAGCGAAATGTTCCAAGCAGGAGGTACTGATGTATATCTGCACAAGTACTTAGGTGCCAATACGACCGAAGAAAATGCTACTGCGGATCAGCCTAATTATGCTACAAATTCTGTTACAAATATACAAGATTTGTTATTTTTAGAAAATCGCGATAGAACATATGATACCGAGATATACAGAATTCGTGGATTGTACAATGTACAAAATATTGATTTTAATTTAAGTCAATTTGGCTTGTTTATTGATAACGATACTTTATATATGACTGTACATATTAATGATTTTATAAAGTATATAGGACGAAAACCCGTAAGTGGAGATGTATTAGAATTGCCTCACTTGCGAGATGACTTTGCTTTAAATAATTTTGATTTTGCATTGCCTAGATATTATGTTATTGAGGATGTTGGTCGCGCTAGTGAAGGATTCAGTGTTACATGGTTCCCACATTTATTTAGATTAAAACTTAAGAAAGTAATAAATAGTCAGCAATTCTCACAAATTTTTGACGCACCGGCAAAAGATGCCAACGGTGATCCAGTAGCAGGAACCACTTTGCAAGATTTACTCAGTACATATAATCAAGAACTAGCGATTAACGACCAAGTTATTGCTCAATCCGAAGCAGATGCGCCATTGAGCGGTTACGAGACTAGACAATTTTATACACTAGCAGTTGATCCTAACACTGGTAAAGCAGTTTTAACTACCGCAGATGAAACAGATATATTAGCAAGTTCGAATGGAGCTAGTATATTGGCAAGCGCAGAACAAGGCATTCCGCAACGTACAGGTTATACAGGATATTTAATCGGTAATGGTTATCCTCCTAATGGCTATGAATTTGGGTTTGGTATACAATTTCCGGCAAATCCTGCCGCAGATGATTTCTTTTTGCGTGTAGATATGTTGCCAAATAGATTATACAGATATGATGGTGGACAAAATGCATGGATAGCATACGAAGATGCAGTACGTATGACAATGACTAATAACGATACACGAAGTACACTAAAAACTAGTTTTATTAATAACACTAATTGGTTGTATAACGATGCTATTGAAAATGGATCTGGGTTTTCTCACAACCCGACCCCTGTGTCAGGAGAGCCAGCTGGATACATTTTACAAGGATCCACAATTGTCTACACATTAATGAACTATATTACAGCACCTTTTGTAGTATTAAAATTAAATTCTATAGAGTTAGATTTTGACTTAGCAACTTATCCTAATTTATTCACTAATAATTTTGGATATTTACAAATTAATCTACCAGTTATTAACAACGAACAACAAATAATTCCATTTAATGGTGTTTGGACTGTTACATTATATAATAACAGAGAAGCAGTAAGACAATCAATTTCTAAAGTTCTTAAACCACAGGCGGATTTCTAATGCAGTTCTTTTACGACGGTCAAGTAAGACGATATATCACACAAGTTATTCGTGTATTCAGTAATTTTGTAGTCAAGTACGGCGACGGTAGTTTACATAGAATACCTGTAATGTACGGTGATCCTGATAGACAAGTTGCTAGCATTATTAGGCAAAATAGTGAGAATGTTGTTAATAGTGTTCCACGTATTGCTGTTTATATTAGTGCATTAAGTTTAGATAGGACTCGTATAGGAGATTCTACATTTACCGATAAAGTACAGATTAGAGAACGAGATATAAATCTCGAAACAAACAAATATACACAAGGTCAAGGTAAAAACTATACAATTGAAAGGTTAATGCCAACACCTTTTGAACTTAAATTTAAAGTCGATATTTGGAGCTCTAGTACTGAACAAAAATTGCAAATATTAGAACAGATACTGGTGTTGTTTAATCCAAGTCTTGAATTACAAACAACCGATAATTATATTGACTGGTCTAGTTTAACTGTTTTAGAATTAGATGAAATTAATTGGTCTAGTCGTCAAGTTCCTGTAGGCACCGACACACCTAATGAAATTGCCACATTAAGTTTACACACACCTATATGGATTAATCCGCCTGTAAAAGTTAAACATATGGGCGTTATTACAAAAATTATTACAAGTTTATACAATAACGCCAATGCTAGTCCTACATATATAGAAGGATTAGGTCAAGATCCGTTAGCAGGTCAAGTAACATTAAGTGAATTGATTGATCAAGAAATTACAACAATTACAGACTATAAAATTGAAGTATATTCAAATTCAATAAAATTATTAGGTAAAGGTAATGCCATTGTTCCTAGAGAACCAAACAATATCCCACAACCAAGTTTAGTAGGACAAGCAGTAAGTTGGGCAAATGTATTCGATTTATATCCTGGAAAATATGTTGCGGGTTCTAGTAGAATTTATCTAACGCAGTCTGATGGAACTATTATAGCGGGTACAGTTGCATTAAATCCTCTAGATTATACTACTTTACAAGTAAATTGGAATCCAGATACCTTAGTAGTTAATACAGGAATAGATAGTACTGGAAAATTAGATAATATGCAAGGATATAACGCATCTACTAGTTATAGACCCAACAGCACTGGTACATTTGATGCTATTATAAATCCTCAAACATTTAATCCATACAGACCAACTGGTTCAGAACAAACTGATCAATCACTCACTATAGGATTACGATTTTTATTAGTCGAAGATATAGGTTCTTCTGACAATACAACCGAAGCTTGGGGATCGTTAATTGCCAAAGCAAATGACATTATTGAATGGTCTGGAACTCATTGGCAAGTTATTTTTAATTCAAGTCAGTTTCCTGATACAATAGTATGGCAAACAAATACATACACTAGTGTTCAGTACATGTGGAATGGTATCTCATGGACTAAGAGCTTTGAAGGTGAGTATAACGTTGGCCAATGGAAAATAATACTGTAAAAGATCCTATAATTTGTAGTGGAGCATTATTTTATGCTAAATCTACTGGGCGGTTTTTGTTGTTACAAAAAGCAACTGGTAAACACGAAGGGACATGGGGGTTAGTTGGCGGTACTAATGTATCAGGCGAAACACCGTGGCAAGGACTACAACGCGAAATCAATGAAGAAATTGGTGTTTGTCCTAATATAATGAAAACTATTCCGCTTGAAACATTTGTTTCTAATGATCGAGTTTTTAATTTTCATACATATCTTTGTGTAATAGAAAAAGAATTTGTTCCTGAACTTAGTAATGAACATCAAGGGTGGGCATGGGTAACTATAGATCGTGCACCTAAACCCTTACACCAGGGTCTTAGAAATAGTTTTAGTAGTAAAATTATAAGAACTAAATTACAAACAGTATTTGATTTAATTAATTTAATTTAAAAATCTATTTAAATCTATTTTTAATCCCATCAAATATTGACTCATGATTTTATCATCGTGTTTCCAGTATTCTGAAATTTCGTTTGTTGCTATAGCTTTTTTACACCAGTTTATAAAATTATAAGAATTTTTTAATTTAATAAAAGATTTTTCTTTAGCATAGTGCCAAAATTCAGAATTTATATTATTTTCTCCTACATAATTTATTGCAATTAATTCTTGTATTAAATTAATTGTTATATTATGTTTATTATTAACATGATTTTCAACGGACGAATACTTGTCGCTGATTATGGTAGAGAAAAAATTATTCGTTAATACCAAATAATAATGTAATGGTAGTGCTTGTGCTGGCTCGAAAAAATATAATTTATTACCTAGATATAAAATTCTTCCTTCAACTGCTTCTTTTTTATAGTAAGGATTCCATGAAAATTTTCTAGATTTAGATGTATCTATGTTTTTTATTTTTTCAAAATCTTTTACAGCTTCTTCTTGTGTTGTTATATTGTTGTTATAAAGGTATCCAAACGCTTTTCTATGCTGTAAAGGAACTCCAAACATCCAACCGTTATTATGGATGTATGCCGAAGTAAAGTCTTCGTGATAATTTTTAAAATCTGGATATAATATAACAGAATTAACGCTGATAAAATCAGGTATTACATATTTGTCACTATTTAATTCATCCGATGTAGGAGTTCCACGGCAATCTATAAGATAATCGAATGTGTAGTTTGATTGTGTACCATTAACTATAACTGAATTTGCAGTTTGATCTACAGTTATTACAGTATCGTGTATTTTTTTTAAATTATATATTTGAGAAAGTTTTTCAATTACAAATAAACTGAATTTTTCACTATTAACATGCAATCCTGGATTACCGTGATTTATGAAAAATGTATTAGTATTTGCTTCTTCCCAATAATATCTTGTGCCCCAACGTAATGTTCCGTCAAACTTATCTATATCGTCTGGCACACAGAAATTTAATACACGATATAAAAGGAATGAAAGTGCAGGGCTAGTACTTTCACCAACATGTGTTATTGGAATATTAGGATCGTAAATACACGATATTTCAATATTTTGTATTTTTTTATCGTGTATTGTTTCAAATATTTTAAGTAGTGCTACTGCACTTGCAGTTCCTGCACCAATAATGCCAATTTTCATAAAGTACCCTCCAGGGTACTCTATTTATTGAACAGTTACTACACAGTCATCTGTTCCGGTGTAGAATTTAAAACCGCATTTTACTTTTGCAATTTCACCTGATGTTAGGTGAGATGCAATTAAACGAACAGTACCTACACCATTTTGAGTAGTTACTTTTTGCTTGTTTAGTACACCCGCAGTTGTATCTAAATATACATCAGCATCGTGTCCAGTAATTGTTGTACCTGAACTATCTCCAAGATAGAACGAAATATCAACATATCCGTCTGGTGTGACAGTTGCTGTTTTAGTATTAAACCATACTTTAGGATAACTCTTATCTAAGAAAGTATTTCCTAATTGTCCAGGCATTAATGTTGTAGTTTCACCTGTATTAATTTTTAATAATCCAGCATCTTCCATTTTAAAGATCAAATTCCAATCGCTAAATGGGGAATCTGCAAATGGAACACAAATACTAATCATTCTGCTTACTGCTTGATTATGATGCCATGTATAATCAAATGGATTCATTTTATGAGATGTAGTTAACGCATAAATGTTTGTATATGGCATTCTAGGACGTCTATCAGTCATTGACTTACCTAACATAGCTGGTTTAAGATCAGCAGTTGTGTTAAGGTCATCTGTAGGATCGTCTTCGTTATTATTGCCTTTTGCTAAATCGACTAATACAGTATTTCCTGAAATAGTTGTCGACGTCCAAGGAGAATAAATGATATATAAACCGTGATCTGAAAAATCTTTAGATTTTTTTATATCATTAAAATCTACAGTAATTTCATAAGCTAGCGGATCTTTAAAAATTGACCATTTATCGGTAGTCCATAATGGAACGGAATCTACTGGAGGAGCACCGTGTTTGATATTTGCTGTTCCATCTCGCATTTGTTGCCAGTATTGTGCTAACGATGCTGTTTCATATGCCAAATGAGTAATATAGGTAAATCCAGAATCGTTAAATGACATTTCTAGTCCAAATGGACAATTTTTTGTTATACTTTCATATAAATTCATAGTTTTTGCTCCTGTGTAGCTTAGTTATTTATCAGGCTACTACTGTACTTTTTCCGTATACTTCTACATCGTCAATTACAGCAACTTTTTCTGCAACTACTTTTATAGGTATTACTTTTTTCTTTGTTTCTTCCTCGTGTTTTAGATTCCAACCAAAGATATCTTTTCTTTCAGGAGGTAATTCGGGACTATTGATATAGTATACTTTATAACCTTCTGTAATTTTTTCTAAACTTAATACAAATAATGGAATAGCATCGCTAAATGCATTATCACAGCTTCTAGTCCAGTATTCACCATCTAAGAACATACACGCACCTTTGCATATGTGTAATACTGGGCATTTAGGACATTCTAAACGATTTGACCAGTGAGTTGCTGTTTTAATCTCTACATTTTCAATATCTGTAATACTTCCGCCTAAATGGCTTTCTCCATTCTTGCCTATTTCTAGTGCACTAACATTTTGACAAGTAATAACATTTCCTCTTAGATCAAATGCTATAGTTTGTTCATCATCCATGCCACATTTTTGACCTAAATATGTAGATTCTTTATGTGTTAAAACTGTTTCTGTGAAATCGTCAATTTTTTGCAGTATGCCGCCAAAGCCAATATCGCCCTGACTGACAAAAATATCTGCAAAACTTTGTAATCTATAATCAAAATGTTCTTTTTTAGTATTGAGACTATTTTCAAGACCTTCTTCGTCATATGCATCAACAAATGCACCCTCACCTAATGGTACAAACGGGTCACCTGTTAGTTCAACAAACCAGTCAAATATTGCTTTTCTACTTGTATTTTTGCTATTCATCATCGCATTAAAACTAATACGATTATGAGGTTTCATAATTTCATAAAAATTAAGAATAGTTTCTTTTTTAATAGGGTCGTCAAAAGGATCTGGACCGCGAACACTTTGTCCAGGACCGTCGTGACTGATAGATACACTAAATCCCATAGAGTATAACCAGGCACAGATTTCTTCTGTTAACAAACTACCATTAGTGATCATACTAAAATAAGGAGCTTGTTCCCAATCTTTAAATTTATCTGCAATTGCCTCAGCTAGCGGTTTTAGTGTTTTCCAATAAACTAACGGTTCCCCGCCCCAAAATTCAACTCTTAATCCAGTTGCTTCGTTAAATTCTAAATTATTAAACATTTCCATAAACTGTTCAATATCTTTAGGATTAGTTTCTTTTGGTCGTTCTACAAACTTTTGACTACAATAATCACATGTATAATTGCAACTAAGACCTAGCTGTATTTTTACAGTTTTTACACTACGTGATTTTTTAAGAGGAAGATCTTTATTGAACGGTATATAAGCCGGCAAATTTGCTTGAGGCTTTGCTTCTGGGTATTCAAAAACATGCCCAGATTCATCTGTTAATATATTTTTTTCGTTGTCGTAAAAAAATATTTTTCTATTACCTTCTTCTTTCTCTGCCCATAATTCGAAAATCATCTATTATCCTTTTAACAGTTACAGTTGCAATTGTAGCTATATTGATTTTGGCCACAATTGTATGTACACGCACAGTTACAGTTGTTTTGTAACCATGATTGTGTATCACAGTTTGTACAGTTAATATTATAACAGTTATAGCAATTAAAGCAATTGACACTACCGTAAAATCCACAATTAAATGAAGGACAATTACCGTTATTACAATTACCTTGATTATTATGTCTAAAATATGTCTTATTATACCACTCAGTCATCTGCTCATAGCTTTGGCGCAAAGACGGTAATACTAAATTATGAATAGTATTAAATCCAACATTACTATTAGATAAACCAATCTCTGCTGTTGCATTGCTAACAGCAATCTGTGGGCCGCCTGTAATAGTCATATTTAATTACCTCTATTTTTGAGATCTTGAATTTCTGCTTTTAATAAACGTAATTCTGCTCTCAATTCTTTGATACCTTCTACAAATAACGGTGCTAATCTTTCGTACAAAACTGTTAGATACTTATCATCTATAGGAGCTGGTTTTACAGCTTCTGGCAAGGCAGCTTGTACTTGCTGAGCACTAACACCCACTTCTCTTTGAACAGTATAACCTAATGATTGTGCAATTTCATTAGCTTCGTAATAAAATCCGTCTAATGTATCGATTTTATCTAGAGCATTTTCAATTTTTCCAAGATTTACTTTTAATCGATCATCTGAATAGTACGCAATAATGTTACCAGTAGCATAAATTTGTCCCGAACCTGGGTTACCAGTACCAACACCTAAACCACTGTTAATCTGTGCGCCAGATGCGGCATAAAAACTTCCGTTGTTAACGTTTAAGTTACCGTTATTAACAGTTTCACCACCAGAGTTAATTGTAATACCACTACCATTAACGTTTATACCAGCGGCAGCACCGATAGCACCACTATTAACGGTTATACCACCAGAGTTAACTGTAATAACGTTACCAGCTGTTAGTCCTGAACCAGCTGAAATGGCTGCATTAGGTGTTGATAATGTATTTCTAATAGTAGTTGTACCACTAGTGGCTGCCATTGTTAAGGTAGTAGCTGCCTGAGCAAAGTTAACTGTAGTAGCTGTACCGTTTACTAAGTTAAATGTACTTTGGTTTGTAGATAATGTACTGTTATTAATTTGAATATTTTCACTGCTGTTCCAGCCAGTACCACTGCTCGACCATTGGAATGTTTTATTAGTAGAACCATACAACAATATGCCACCGCCATTCGCTGTAGTATCTGTTGGGCTTGCTACGTTACCTAAACGAATGTCAATATCTTGAACAGTCATTGTAGTTGAATTGATAGTTTCAGTAGTACCTTGAACTGTTAAATTGCCTTTAATATAAGTAGTACCTGATGAAGATCCTAAGTTTAGTGTTGTTGCCGCGCCACCAAGGTTAATTGTAGTAGCAGTTGTATTTGCAATATTTGTAGTTGCACCAGTAACAATAAGATCAGAACCGTATGTTAAACTACCTGATGTAACAACTGGACCACCTGGCCAACCTGCAATAATATAATTAGTGCCGTCTGACTGAATAACTAATGTACTAGCTGATACTAGCGATTGTGATGCTGAACCGCTTCCACCTGGGCCTGTAAATATACCACTTGGAGTAGTTAACGTAATAGTACCGCTAGTTGCGTTATAGTAGGTTAATGGATTAATCCTATAAATTGTAGGATCCGGAATAGTAATAGTATAAGGTGCAGTACCGGTTAATTCTGTAAATAATCCCTGAGTAGGACTAAGAAAAGTTCCGCCGCCACCTGTATTTTGAGTTGGGTTAGTGGTAATATAACGTGCCATTTATTATCTCTCTAATTAAGATGTTGAAGTTTCAATACCGTATACTTGAGCATTAACTTGCGAGCCTGTGCTACTTAGTGCAACTAAGCTGTAACCAGCTTGTAATACTAAACCAGTACGCTCATATACACCGTATCCTACTAATGTAGTTTGTTGTTCTATTGCTTCGTTAGCATTTGGGCTAGTTGTAGATGCTAGGTATAACTTAAAAGTCACTGCACCGCTACCAGTATTTGTTAATGCCACATTACAAACAGCGTAATAACCTGTTGGTACTGTGTACAATGTTGTGTTGGTTGTACCTAATTGCGTTGCACCAACTGTTCCTAATCTTCCTGTTGCCATGGTTTATTTCTCCAATTTTTTTAATGTTGTCCAAAGAATACTAGGGCGACTGGTGATCCATCAACTCCCCCTACGAAATTCATCTTGCTACTTACGTAAATCTGTGAGCCTGTTGTATTCGATATTGTGTTATTTGCAATAAAGATCTGACCTGCTGTCAATGTATTTACGTTCAACTGACTTTGTCCGCCACCAATTTGAGCTGTAATATAGCTCTTAATTGCTTTTTGTGTTGGAACAATGTTGTCACTATTAGCTGTAAAGTACGGATCTGTACTAAATTGTGTGATAGTTGCCGATCCTACACCTAATGCTAAACCGCTCAATGTCAAACTTTGCAATCCAGCTAAGTTAAATGCATTAGCATTTAAACTAGCAGTACCAGTTGCCTGTTGTACACCGAATAAATTACCAACGTTAAAGTTACCGTCTTGATCAGTAGCTGTAAAGAAGTTACGACCGCCACCTGTACTATACTGTTGATTTGCTTGAATTGCATTTGCAGTAATAACATTTGGATAATTTGTTTGTGTCTGATTACCTGTACCAACGTACAAGAAGTCATGTCCTGTTAAACGCACTTGACTATATTTTAGTCTTGTTGTTACAACTGTGCCGTTTGGAGGAGCAAGTAATGTAGTTAATGCAGGACTAACTTGGAATTGCGCGGTATAATTACCAGCAGAACCTAATATGTTAGTAACAATAACTAATTTATACCATTGGCTAGTTCCGGTAATAGTTGCAAATTGTACATTACATCCAGCATTTGGTATGCTGTACAAGTTAGCAATATTGATATAAGCTGAATTTTGATATAAATCTGCATAACCGTCACCTTGCTGTGTTGCTGTAGCTGTACTATTTCCACTACCTCTATTAGCAAAGCTTGGGTTACTTAATGCACCGTCGCCTGTACGTACACGAACAGGTGCAGTATTAACGTGATTTGGATCAGTAATTGTAATGATCGGACCAGCAGTATAAATCATACCCGATGGTGTAGACGTTGTTAGTGTAACTGGAGTAGTACTACCGCTAGTAGCTGCCACTTGGAATTGTGTACTAGTAATACTGGAACCAATTACATAGTAAGTTGTATTAGTTGTTAAACCTCCGCTACTTACTGTATTAAATTCTACTGGTTGATTTGCTATTAAGTTTTCAGTATTATCTACTGTAATCAAATTAGTTGTTGCTGTTGTTGCAGTAACATTTCCTTTTGGATAACCACTGCCTGGTTCCCACATACGTATTTCTGAAACAGCATTGCTTGTTACTTTAACACGACCAATTGTTGTAGCACCTGTATGTATACTTGCACCAATAGTTCCAGATGTAGAACTTACTGCAACCCATAATGGATTAACTCCCACATTAGTTGCAGTTGGGTTACCAAACGTAATACTAGACCAGTTGCTAGAACTTGGCATAGCTTGTGGTACCCAATTAATTCCATCCCAACTTGTTGCGCAAATATTGCTACTTGGAGCAATTGCTACAAATAATCCTTCACCATACGATACTTGGTTCCAGTTTTGACTTACTGGTAAACCTGCCGGTGCGGCTGTCCATGTCGCGCCACCATTAATACTGTATGCAATGCTAGTACCACCTGATGCAACTGCTACAAAACGTCCGTTGCCCCATGTAATACTGGTCCATGTTGTTGAACTAGGTAAGTTACCACCTTGTGTCCATGTAGTACCGTTTGTACTGTAAGATGTTACGTTGCTACCAGTTGAAATAGCTACAAATAAACCAGAACCAGTAGCGGTGGTGCTATATCCAGTTGGACCCCATGCGACTGCTGAATATGTAACACTACCTGGAATAGTTCTACTTACCCATGTAACACCGTTATCACTACTTGAACATGCTGCCGGTGTAGTACCTGTTCCGCCTACTGCAACATATACACCACCACCGTATACTAAACTTGTAAAGTTAGCACTTGGTAAAGCTCCGCCAGCTGTCCATGCACCGCCTAAACCTGTTGGTAACACATATGCAGATTGTCCGCTATTTGATATTGCAACAAACTTTGAAGCACTATCTGTAATTGTTAATGTTGGTACTGAAGAATATCCGTAACCTCCATTAGTTAAAGAATAACCGCTAATTCCGCCGTTAGTTATTACAGGAGATACAACTGCTAAAGTTCCAACGTAAGTTAATGATACTCCGTATCCAGTTGTCTGTGTACCGCTTGTAAATGTAGGAGGACTGCTATTAAACGTACCACTAGCATTTGCTTGATAATAGTTTGTAGCTTGTGTACTACTATTATAATAATAATAGTAGTTTCCGCTTGTTACAGAACCACTTGAACTCCAAACAGTACCGCTAAATGGTGCACTAACAACTGTTGTTACAGTACCGTAATTTTTACCGTATGTTATTGGAGTAATTGATAATACAGTACTTGTTACAACATTTACTGTAGGTGCTGTATTATAACCAGAACCATTAATTGTAACTATTACACTAGTAACTGCACCGTTTAATACTGTACAAGTTGCAGTTGCACCACTACCGCCGCTAGTTGGTGTAAATGTAATTGTTGGAGGAGTTGTATAGTTATAACCACCATTAATAATATTTACACTTACAACTTGGCTTAATGTGGATCCTGTGCCTAGTACTGCTTGCAATACTGCTCCCGAACCTCCAAAACCGCCTACTGTAATCGTAGCAGTTGCACCTTGACCACCACCGTATGTAATTTGATTCCATGTCTGGGTACTAGGTAATGCTCCACCGGTAGTCCAAGTTTTCCCGTTTGGACTAAATCCTGTTGCTGTTCCACCTGATGTAACCGCAACATAGTTTTGAGCACCGTATGCTACAGAAGTCCAAGTTCCGCTACTTGGCATTGTTCTTGATGTTGCGGTATAGCCTGGACCAGTATAAGACACAGCTGGTTCAATAATGTATGCACTAGTTAAGTCCAATGCGTTTACTGTTGTTGTACCAGGAACAATATGATCCCAACCTGCGGCATATAATGTAACAGATTGACCTGTTGTTAATGTTGTTGTTACAGCACTTCCGCCTGAACTTGTTGACACAGCAAACTGTGTACTAGAAAAGTTAGCTGAAATAATATAGTAAGGAACATATGCTGTTAATCCGCCGAATGTTGTGTTAACAAATACTACTTGGCCTACGTATAAAGTTGCGGTACTTGCAACTGTCAATAGGTTATTACCACCCGCAGTAGTTGCTGTAACAGTTAATGGTACAAATGTTGGACGTACGATTTGTGCAACTTTACTACCGTTAGTGTATGTTACAATATTACCATATTGTCCTACACCAGTACCTGCTGTAATTTGGATACGCATTCCAACATATCCACCAGTTAAAGCAGTATCAGTAGCCGCAATAGTGATGTATCCAACTCCGCCACCTTGTGAAACATTTGTTACAGATACATAGTAACTTCCACCAACGCCTTGACCGTTGTTTAAGTCAATTAATCTGTTTTCAAATACTGCGGCATCTCGGAATTCATCTTGTGTTGCTAAAATGTTATAACCAGTTCCGCTAATATTAACAATACTATTTGTATATGCACTACCTGCATTTTCATATTCTAGACGTAAAATTTGCGTTGTTGTATCGGTCACAACATTAGTAACTTGCGCACCAAATGCTCTATTGTTAACAGTACCGTAAATTGGAGTTTCAAATGTGTCGACTGTTTCACTAACAACACCGTATGTACCATACGAGCTGTTACCGTTTGTAGCACGAATACGTCCACCTAGCTCTGCTAGATAACCTGCATAACTATAATAATTGAACACTGAAACTAACTCAGCTAGACTTCCTGAACCGGTATTCCACCAGCCAATACCGTCACCGATAACACAAGTATAGTCATTAGAAACAATAGATTTGTTACCAGCACTATGCAATGCACCGTCAACTTTAGCACCAACTGCGGCATATCCGAACATTGTACAGTTTTGTACGTATGTACTACGTGTTAAGATTTGTACATTTGTATCGTTTGGTCCAAATCCTGGATCTAAACTTGTATATGCACCGCCTGTTGGGCGACGTGTTCCAAAACTGTTTACACCACTCAAGTAACCTGTAATACCAGTTAAAGTTTGATTTCTAACACCGCAAGCATTTCTTACAAGATACATATTGCTAGATGTTGATCCAGCAACTGCATTATTGTAAAGTTCAGCCGCACGTTGAGTTTTATAGTTACCTAAATAATTAATATCATAAATGATGGCATTTAAGTAATTGGTTGTATCACGTATACACTTGGTGTAATTATAATAATAGTTTACAGTTGCAATACCGCTTGCAGTAGTCAGAGTAACACTTGTTTGTGAACCTGAACTTGCTGGAGTAGCAGATATAGTAAATGTTGTAGTTGTTGGTGTTGTTAATACATAGTATTCGGTATTTAAAGCCAATCCACCAAATGTTCCACCAGCTGTTACATTTAACGTGCCAGTACCAGTACCTGCGGCAAATGTTGATCCACCCTGTGTTGTACTAACTGTGATAGTTGTACTAACACCTGCACCACCTGGAATTGTTAAAATATAATAAGTTGTATTTGCTAAATTTCCAAACGGAGTTCCAGTAAATGTAATTGGCATTCCAATTACCATACCAGCTGTTGTACTAACTGTAATTACATTGCTTGTAACGCTTGTTGCAAGAGTTGTAACTGTTGTTGCGCTAAATTGTACAGGGTCACCAATTACAAAATTATGTGCAGAACTAGTTGTAATTACGTTTGTACTTGCAGTTGTAGTAGTTACTGCATTTGCGCCACCGCCGTAACTTGCACTTGTGTATGCGGCTGCTTCTGCGGCTAAAAACGGTATATTTGCACGTATAATTTCCGAACCTTGAATTGTTGTCAGTACATCGTTGTACGATGTTGAACCGTTAATCATTGGATTATTCAAATACAATACTGTCGATACATATCCTGCTGTAGCAACAGCACTCATACTACTTACAGTATTATTAATTGCATATGCATTTCCACTCTTAAAGCTAGTAGTAACTGTAATTTGACTTCCAGATATGCTATTAATCCAATATACATTATTATTCCATAAATTTCCAGAGTTATTAACTGTTACATTCATACTACCACTAGCAACTGTAATTACATTAAATGTACTTCCGCCGTTAGTTAAGCTAATAGTAATGTTATTACTGGATACTCCTGCAACATAATACATTTGATTAGGTACAACATTACCAAAAACTGTACCTGTGAAATAAATTTGTTGTCCAATTTGTACACCGGATGCACTTGCTAATGTAATAGTGTTTCCGCTTGAATTACTTGCTGTTGCAGTTGTGGTAATTGCGGCTGGTAATCCTGTAAAAGATATAGGTTGATTTACAACCATACCAGTGGTATTGGTAAATGTTAATAAATTTGTCGAAGTTGTAGCAGTAGTTAATGTTGGACTAAATGTTGCTGAAACTTGACCAGTTACTGTATTTGCTGTTCCTGCGGCAAACGCAGAACCTCCATAACTTGTTGATACTGTTATTATATTTGAGCTAACTGATAAAACATAATACGTCGTACCTTGAACTAAGTTTGCTAAATTTGCACCAAATATCACACTATTTCCAATTACAACATTAGTACCGCTTGTTAGCGTAATATTGTTATTTGTGACAGATATTGCAAATGTATTAACTTTTGCTTGACCATTAATAGTTGTTATTATATCATCTATTAATAAGCTTGCTTGTGTAGTAGAACCACTTGCGGCTGCTAATTTAGCTTTAAAACCAATAAATGTCAATGCGGCTAGCGTAGCTGTTAGTTCATTGTTTGTGTTTGCTCTTAACGCAAGTGCTGATGTGTTTAATCTATTAAAAGCACGACCTGCCGCAATAGAGTTTGCATTAGAACCTAACAACAAATCCCAGCTTAGTGCATCAACAATTAAACCAGCATCTCTATTAGTCAATGATGTACTGATAGGATAAGCTTGATAGTATTTTGTAACATATGCTTGAGCATCGGCAGCAATTTCAGTTCTTCTATTTTGTAAATTTGTATATACATTTTGTAAAGTAGCACTTGCTAGTGAATACGCACCTGATGTTACAGGAGTAATTATCGAAACACCAGTTATATAAGTACCAGATGCAATAGTCTGACTTACACTCATTGTCCATGTTGAACCTGAACCGCTAACAATGTATGTTCCAGCGGCAACACCAGTACCAGTGATACACATACCAATTGCAAGAGAACCGCTTACAAAAGAGCTAACGCTTAGTGTAGTTGAAGAACTACTAGATCCTATAAACACCGTTGAGCTTGAATTACTAGAACCATTGGCTAACCAATATAGTACATCGCCAACACGAGCTTGTGCAAATGCTCCTGCCGCAGTAGAACCAGCAGTTCCTGATATTAACTGAACTACTGTATTACCAGTAGTAGCTGTTACTGATTGTGCAGTAACAATTTGCGTGATAATTGTTTGTAGTCTTGTTAATGCCGCAGTTGTTGCTGCCGAATAAGCAGTTAAAATTTGTGGAACTTGTAAACTATAATATGCACTACCATTAATTAAACTTTGATTGTTACAACCATAAGTCATATCATAGATAATACCATCTAATACAAAACCAATATCTCGTAATGTTTCAGTTTGATTAGTTGAACCAAACGTTGTCCAAATACTGCTATAATAAGTATTTAAATAAGCGGCAATTTCTGCTTTAATAAAATTATAATTTTGTAAAATTTGAGCAGTACCGTAACCATATCCAACTAGATAACTAGTGTTATAATTTGTTGGATTTGTATAACTGAACGCAGGTGCTTGTTGTAAACCATTGCTAATCATATTTTGTATAATTGCAATGTTTGATAAAGTTGAGTTTGCACTTGCACTACTACCGACATCACCTGCTGGTAAATTAGTAACTTGTGAAGCTGTATTACCAGTAGTAGGAGTAATTGTAGTATTTTGTATTAAGTTAGGCAATAATGATTGAATTCTTGTTAATGCCGCAATTGATTTTGGTTTATCATTTACCAAATTCAAGTTAGCTGTTGCAGGCTGGACTACGGTACTACGCAATTCGTCTCCAACAATAGCAGTAAATGAAGGAACTACGATAGGCAATACTTCATTATAAGTACCTGTCTTAACACTAATTGTTGTGTTAGGAGTTTGTAATGCTGGAACACCAACAGTAGATTGCAAATTCAATGCTGTTGTAATAATTTGCACTAACGGAGCAACTTTAGTTTGATCAGCTGATACAGTTGTCAAACCTGAAGTAGTATTTTGTATAGCTCTGTTGCCTGATGAAATACCATTCAATGCTTGATAATTATTAGTTGGTGCAACATTAGTTACTGCACAAACACATAATGTACCAAAATAATTTAATGCCGCAATAAACGGTGGTATGTCATATGTATTCACACCAGAAGCTAATGTAGTGCTTGGGTATGGATATGCAAAATACGATTGAGTATTTGTTACAGTTTTCCAGTTACCACCGTGACTAATATCAAAAATAATACCATCTAAAATAATACCAGTATCTCTTTCAGTTTTAGTACTGCTATATGCATATGTTCCAGTATTAGTTGAACCAGTACCTACATTAAACAATGCAGGAATAAAGGCATTTGCATAACTTATTGCAATACTGAAAGTTGTCGAAGATCCAATACTAGCTACGTAATAAGTTGTACCAGCTACAATATTACCACTGTTTGTTGAGAACACAATTGGCATACCTTGATACAAGTTTGCAGTTGTTACTTGTGAACTTGTACTAGACCCGCCTACTGTAATAGTTGAACCTGATGTACCTGTTACATTAACACTATATTGATTTTGAACATAGTTGTTAGTTTCTTTTAAAATAAATTGTTTATTAATTTGCAATAATGTTGCGGCATTTGTACTTAAATAACCGTTTTCAATTTGATAACATGCATAGCGTACTGTAGCCCATGGTTTATCAATGGTTAAACCTTGTCCTGATGCTGTTGTATCAACACCTGCAGGAGAGACATAAACAATATTATTAATTAAACCATAGTATGCCCAACTTGGTACATTACCTGTTACACGTAAAATTTGTCCGTCTGATCCTACTGGTAAACGTGTTGGTCCAGTTGCGCCGTAGTATGCCAAATCGCCTGTTGTAGTTAGAACAGCAGATTCAGAACCGCTTGCTAATAAATTCCAATATGTTCCTGTTGTATCTGCATCAGGACGATTTCCGCTGGCAGCAATATGAACATTGATACAGATATAAGTATTTGCACCAAAATATACAGCATCACCTAATACATAACTTGTACCTGTTGCCCATGTTACGCTAAAACCTGTGCTTGTAAATGTACTAATTGCTCCGCTTATTGTACCAGTGATAGTAATTGTAATATCGTTTGCTGGACTTAACCCGCCTAAACTTGAACCTAATATTTTAATTGTATTAGATCCAGAAGTAGCAGAATATCCTGTACCGGCTGCGTTCAGTGTAACTGAATAATTTGTTTTAGTTGCAAGAACGTTAAACGTTGCACTTGAGCCAGTTCCTGTTACATTAGTTGCGGCAATTGCAGTATATGAACCTGTAGTTGCATTCCAACGAATACCTGAATTCAATTTTGACCAATATGTCGAAAATGGTGGACTTGGATTAGAAGTTACAGTAACAGCTTGCGATGTTGTTGTAGTTAATGTTACCGGTGTACTACTACCCGATGTTGCAGATACTTGGAATGTCGTTGAAGTAATAGACGAACCAATTACATAGTACGTTTGATTAGAATTTAATCCTCCAAATGTTGAACCAAATGATACTGGTAAACTATTAATAAGACCAGTTGTAGATGGTACAGTGATAACATTTGTCGTAGCTGTTGTTGCTGAAGCTACTACTGAAACAGTAGAACTGTCAGCAATTGCTAGATATGAATATCCGCCTAGTCTTACTACATTACCAATTTTATAGGCATTTGCACCTGACCAATCGTTTTGAAAGCTAAATCCTGACGTAAATAATTGCCAATATGTTGATGCAGTACTTGGAGTTTGATTAATTCCGTTTTGAATTGCAGTATAAGTATTGCCACCGTATGTAATAATATCACCAATGACATAATTTGTAGAACTACTCCATACATTTAAAAATTCAACTCCATTTACAAAAATACTAAATTTTGTAGTATCAATTGTTGCACCTGAAGAAGTATGCTGAGTTGTACAAATCCAAAGACTTGCTCCTGCTTTGACAATATCGTTTAGTTTATAACGAGTACTAGCACTCCAAGTACCAACGTAATTTATTCCTGCATTAAATGTGTCCCAATTGCTAGAATTAGTTTCTAATCCTAAGGCTGTTGTTGCGGCGCTAACATGTCCAGCATTACACACGTATGTAACGCCATCATAGTTAATTAAATCTCTATATTTGTAACGTGTATTTGCTTGCCAACCGCCAGCAATCCAGTTTAAGTTTGCGGCAAAAACTGTCCATGAACTTGCATTTGCTTCTAAACCTAATTGGCTTGTACCAGCAACTGTACCCATTACAGTACCAGTTAATGTTTGCGATAATGCATAACTAACTGTAGTTGTAGTACATGCTGTTACTGTAAATGTTCCGTTAAAACCAGTTTGACTAGTAAATCCTGAAACAGTAATCGACGATCCTACTAGATATGGTTGTACTACTTGTATGGCAAATGTAATAGTTGCAGTAGTACCATTAGCAGTTGCGGCAGTTGCAGTTATTGTAGCAGTCGAACTAGTACTGTTATGACCGGTAGTACATAAGTAAACTACTCCGCCGTATAATACTTGATCTCCTAATTGGTAATATGTACCGTTTGCCCAATTTCCTGTCCAACGAGATCCGTCAGCAACTATGTTCCAATATCCAGAATTAAAATCTGTTGTAAATATTGACGAAGATGTGTTACTCTGAACACAAATATAAGTTTTACCGCCTACTGTAACTACATCGTCTACTACATATGCGACGCTTGATGCCCAAGCACCTTGATAAACAAATTTAATTCTACCTAGTTTGAATTCTGCCATTTTAATGTTCCTCTAATATTATTTATCTTAATCGTTTCTTATACTGGATTGGATGGCCAGTAGAATGTATCGCCTGTACCCTGGAGTGCGGAAGATTTAGTTCGTGCGGCACTCATAAAGAATGCAAGTGCATTTAAATTACCACTTGTACCATACGCATTAAAATAGACTTTATTGACCATTTTAATAACAGAACCAGAATAACCATTTGGGATACTGGAACGAATAAAGTTTGGTCCGCCTACTACAGTTGTACCAGCAGTTAATTGACCGGTATATGTATTTGCACCACCTTGACTAAATCTACTAGCCAAATACGCTTTAATAGCACGTTGTGTTGGAATTACATTATCACTATTTGCGGTAAATGATGCATCTGTACTAAATCCATAAATTGTAGTACTTGATCCACCGACTGCAATGCCACCTAACGCTAAGGTACTTAAACCAGATAATCCAAACTGGCTGGTACTTAATGTGACAATACCTGTCGCTTGTTGAACACCGAACAAATTACCAACTTTAAAGTTACCGTCTTGGTCTGTACTTGAAAAGAATACACGCCCGTAATTAGTTTCAATAATTTGATTATTTGCAAGGGCTACATACCCTGTCTGTGGGAATCCTGGATAGTTTGATTCAACTTGATCTCCATAGCCAATGTTCAAGAAATCATGATTAGTTAAACGTGCTTGACTATATTTTACACGAATTTGAATTTGTGTTCCATTTGCAGGACTTTGCGCAACTGTTAATCCTGGACTTAGTGCAAGGTTGGCTTCTATGTTAGGTGCAGTAGTTCCAAATACAGCAGTTGCACTAGTAATTTTAAATACACCGGATATACCAGTGATTGTCAAGTTAGATCCTGGGCTGGGTAATGCTGTTAAATTGTTAACTATTAATATTAATCCATTCTGTGCTTGATCTGCATAACCATTACCAGTTATTAATGTAATTGTACTTGTACTATTATATCCTATTCCTTTATTGACAAATGTTGGACCGCTCAATGTACCACTAGTACCGACTCTTAAATTAATCGTAGGGCCAGTGGTATGATTTGGATCTGTAATAGTAATAGTTGGAGTAGCTATATAATTTGACCCAGTTTCCCAGAAGTTCAATGAACTAATACTACCTGACGATATCGATACACGGCCTTGGGCTTGTACACCTGCTTGAATAGTACTACCTACTCCTGCGCCTGATAATGTTACAAATACACCTACATTGTTTGTATTAAGTCCATATGTACAACTACTATAACCGTCTGTTGTTACTGTTGGCTGTGTCCAATCAATTCCGCCATTGGTCTGATATGCAGTTGTACCGGTAGTTGCAAATGCTATAAATGTACCTTGTCCGTAGACAATTTGATTTGCCGCAAATTTTACTGGAGCAGAATACCATGTAGATCCGTTAAAAGAATAAATTGGTGCAGTATTCGAGCTAGAAGGTACTGCTAAGAATCTGCCATTACCCCATGCTACACTAGCAAAAGTTCCTGCTGGGATAGTTGATTGAGTCCATGTAGATCCATTTGTACTATATGCCGCTTTTGCTGCCGCATCGTTTGAAATTGCAACAAATATACCTGATCCGTATACTACTTGATTCCATGTTTGCGATGCAGGTAAACTTGCACTTGTCCATGAAGAACCAAAATTGGTAGAATATGCCGCAGTTGTACCGCTTGATGCAATTGCTACAAACACACCATTACCATATGTAATGCTACTCCAAGTAGTGTTAGATGGTAAATTCGAACTTCTCCAACCTATTCCATTACTGTTTGAATAGTATGCTTTGCCGTTTGAAGAATTTATTGCTATCCAATATCCATTACCATATGCAATACTAGTCCAGGATACGCTAGTAGGTAAAATAATAGTATTCCAGGTCGATCCGTCGAGACTATATGCTCCTACGGTACCTGTACTTGGTAATGCTATAAATCGATTTGCGCCATACGCCATACTAATCCAATTACCTGTACCCAATGTAACATTAGTTGTGCTTGTAGCTACTGTTTGTACGAATGGAGGCGTAGAAAATGTTGGTCTTGGTTCAATAAAATATGCACTGGTTAAATCTAGTGTACTTACAACAGGAGTACATGGATTTACATGATCCCATCCTACCGCGGCTAAGTTCATTGATCCAAAATTATCAGTTAATGTTATTGGAGAACCATTCGATGTCGTGGATACTTGGAATGAACCTGGAGATCCTTGATTAACTGTTACAACGTAATAATTAGTTCCAAAACTCACCCCACCGAATAGTTGAGTATTATACGATCCAATCATTGTGCCTTGACTCAATGTTAATGTTGTCTTTTTATTTGTACTTGTTGCTGTGCATCCTGTAACACCTGTTATTGTTGATACACCAGTTGCTCCACTTGTAGTTTTTGCAGTAAAATTACCAAGTGTAGTTGTTAACGTAACTGCTCCACCGCCAACTGTTTGACTAACACTGAATAATGTTCCGCCGGCATTTATACTTTGAATATAATATATAGTTTCAGATACAATACCACCCGCTACTGTTCCTACAAATATAATAGGTTGTCCTACTACAAATCCTGCTGTACTTGAACATACAATATAGTTGACAGTTGCTGTTGTGCCTGAACAATTAACAGATATAATACTACTAGCTATTGTAAAATTAAAACTATCAATAACGCTATTAATATAATATTTTGTATTATCAGTTAATCCAAGTGAAGATGAACCAACAAATGATATTGGATTTAATAAAACTAACGCACTTGTGCTATTACATGTTAATGCGTTAGTAGAATTATTACCTGCAGATACAGTCACTGATACTAAACTATTTGCAATTGTAAAATTATTACCATCTATAATATCTTGAATATAGTATGTACTACCAATTGTTAATCCTCCAAGTGGTGTTCCAGTAAACACAATCGGATAATTAATAATCATATTAACAGTGGATGTACCGAATAGATAACTAGTGTTTGATGTGAAATTCATAGTCATCGATCCACTAGCTGTTACTTGCGGCCATACATTACCGTATTGTACATTGGTAATTTGTATAGTAACGGCATCAAGAATTGCAGATATAAAATAAGTAAATCCTGATTGAACTGTACCAAAAGTTGTTCCGCTAAAGGTAACAGCCGCATTTAAACGTAATCCAAGTGTACTGGCAACTGTCATAGTATTAGTAGTACCGCCTACTGTTGCAGTAACTGTTGTTTGTGCTAAAGATGATGAACTAATACTAGTTGCATAATATGTTGGTATAAATTGTACAAGCTGACCTACATATAAATTAGTGCCATTTAATGTTGCACTTGTTGAGTATAGTCCAGTTAAGCTAGCAGAACTTGTTACAGGTATTGGTACAAAATTTTCTCTTAAAACCTGTGCTGTTTTAGTACTACTATTATAAGCAGAAATATAACCATATTGACCTGCACCTGTACCAGAATTAATAAAAATTCTCATACCTGAATAATTACTTTGAGTATTTGTATCAGATTGGGCAAGCTGAATAGAAACTGTATCTCCAATCTGTGCAGTATTACCAGCTGTTAAATATCCAGAACCATTTGCTGTTAATACTCCTTGGAATATGGAATAAGATCTTATTTCATCTGCAATTGTTTGTAATCCAGAACCAGAACCTGTAATATTTAAATTAGCATACGCAGTAAATTTATTTGAACTATTTGTTTCTAAATAAAAACTTGGGCTGTTAGCCGGTGAGAAGGTACTGTTAGAAACTTCAACTTGAGCTCCATAGATATAGTTGTACAAACCAGTTGCTCCGGTTATACCTTTTGGATAAATTCTAAATTGTAAAGAACTATTCAAACCTGTTGTATCGTAAGCAGAGAACCATATTCTATACCAACCTGCAGATAACTGTTGTAGTGCTCCATAATTTACTGGAGTCATTCCGCTATTTGCTGAACTAGATGTTACTACACCGGTATTAAAATTGTAGTTTATAGAACTAGTAACAGAACTAGATCCTGACCATATTGCTTGTAAATCTATCTGTGATCCAGTTCCTTGATATACATATAAACTAAAAGTATATGCTTGTGCACTACCTGCTGGAACTGTTCCCGCTGGAATAGCAGTTAACGCAATACCACTTAGTCCAATACTTGAAATTGTAAGGATACAATCATTTGCCGGACTTGCTCCGCCTAATGCTGTTCCTAATATTTTTACTGTATCACCTACCGCATAACTTGCTCCATTTGCATTTACAGATGCAAGATATACAGTAGCAGTAACAGTAATATTGAATGTAACACCACTACCTACTCCAGACAAAGTTGCTGTAGTTAAATTAGTATATGTTGCTCCATTAGGATTTACAGATATATTTTGATAAACATATGCTGTACCAGATGCACCGGTATTATCAACAATATAAGCTTCTGTTATACCAGTAGGTGCAACTTGAATTTTTTCAAATTGCAAATTGCCATCATTTGCCCAGCCAGTTCCAACAAAGTTGTTACTTGATAACAATAAGTTAGTTGTAGTTGTATTATAGTTAGAACCAGCGTTAGCATAATTTAATTTAATAATTTGTGCCGAACTTCCTAAACTACTTTGTACGGTTGCTTGAACTTGAGCGCTTCTATTATATACTGTGCCAGTTGCAGGTGTTTCTGTTAAATCATATCCTGATGAAATTACACCGTACACACCATATGAACTGTTACCGTTGGCTGCACGTATTCTACCGCCTGCTTCAGCCATATATCCTGTATATCCATAATAGCAGAATACACTAATACATTCTGTTAAAGCACCTGGCCCTGTACAGTATATACCAACACCATCATTAATAATTTGTGTAAAATCATTACATACCATGGATTTAGTACCACCGTTATGTAATGTGCCGTCAATTTTCATTCCAACTGCGCCATTACCAAAATTAGTAACGTTTTGTGCATAAGGACTACGACGAATAATCCATACTGAAGAATCATTTGGGCCAGACCCTGGATCAAACGCTACATAAGATCCACCACTTGGGTGCTGAATGCTGTATGCATCTGGTGCTAACAATGTTCCCTGTAAGCCAACAAGACTCATATTTCTCAATCCAGTACCATTACGCATACGGAACATGTCTTTTAAACAATCTCCGCCGTAAACGGTCATATTACCAGATCCCGATGTTAATGTTACAGGTATGCCTAATGCTGTTAAACTTACAGCAACTGATGATGCTGTAGCTACTGCTGACAAGGTAATACTTGAAAGTGAACTATTACTAGGTGCAGTAGTAACGGTAAGAATGGTTACATTAGCGGGTATTCCAAAACCTGTAACAGTTGCCCCGACTGTTAATCCAATAATATTTGTAATATCAGAAATAATTGCACTTCCAGATGTTACTGTTCCTTGGAAATTAACAGTAGGAGTCGATGTAATACTAAAATTATTTGAAGTTATGCTACTACCCACTACGTAATAAGTCTGTCCCAATGTTATTCCGCCAAACTGACCTGAATATGTACCATTACCTGTTATTACTGCAATATTAGGCGCAACAAATTGAACTGGCATTTGATCTGTTAAATTACTAGTTGTATTAACAACAAATGAATTTGTATTTAAATTAACACTAGTAGCGGTTAAGTTAATACTTACTAATGGCTGTACAACTACTCCTCGCAATTCATCTCCAACAATCGCAACGTTTGCAGGAACTACTATAGGTAATATTTCATTATATGTTCCAGTTTTAACAAAAATTGTAGAACTTACACCTTGATTTGCAGATGGTAAACCTAACGTACTAGCGTTCGTTAATGCTGTTGTTATGTATGCAAGTAAGTTACTAACTGTGGTAGCAGAACCTGTTTCAGCAGATGATAATGATGTAACTTGGTATATGTAATTCGAAGCAGTTACATTGTTTAATGTTTGATAACTTATACCTGGTGATGTTTTTGTTAATACATTCTGTATTAAAGAACCTAATTCTGTTAGCATTGGCAAATAATATGGCATATCTGCGGCTACTGCTGTATTAAAAAATGTATTATTACTGCCATAGGCAAAATATGCTAATGCAGTCGCTACAGTTTGACTATTACCGCCTCTGGCAATATCGTATGCTAGTGCATCAATAATGTATCCAGCATCTCTGGCTGCTTTAGTAGAATTTAAACTATAACCACTATATGGATATGTACTGTTATTGATCTGATATAATGTCCAATTAATCATTTCTGATAACATCCAAGTTTTGTTAGCAGTTAATAATGCGGCTGCATTAACACTAACAGTACCTGCTCCAACTAATGTAGTTGCATATTGAATTGTTTTCCAGGGCTGATCCCATGACACTCCGTAGTCAGCTCTATCAATACCTGTAGTTGTTGACACATAAAAAACGTTTGGACTTTGATTAATTTTTGACCAAGTTGGCAATGAACCTGTTGTTCTTAATGCAAGACCTAGATTTCCTAATGGAATATTCGTATACTGTGTGTTTGTTACTGTACCTACAGTAAACAAATCACCTTGTGTTGTCATTGCATTTTTTCTAAAATGATAAACATAAGCAACCCAATATGCATTATTTGTATCTGTATCTGGTCTATTTCCTGATGAAGATGTATGATATGTTACGCATTGATATGTTGTATTTCCAAAATAAACAACATCTCCAGGAACGTATGTTTTAGAACTTGCCCAACGTCCTAAATATCCAACAGATGAAACAAGTATATTCCAATAAGTAGAATTTACTCCAGTAAATGTAATTGCTTGGTTATTTGTTAAAGTTATATCTGGTGCAAAGTTTAATATTACAGTAGTACCGTTTACTACTTGAGTAACAGTTTGTCCTGAATAGAATCCAGCACCTGTAACCATTGATCCAACTGCTACACCGGTAGTTGTACTTACAACTAGTGTAGTTCCAGAACTTCCAGATGATGAATAAGTTGTTGCTATTGAATTTGCTAGAGGATGTTGTCCTGTACTACCCGCAGTAGCGACTAACAAGTAACTGTTTGCTCTTACTACATCGCCTACTCGATAGGCAAATACACTACTCCAGTCTGTTTGAATTTCATAACCTTTAACAATAATAGTCCAGTCGGTTGAATCTGTTGCTGGAATATTATTGGTATTATTTGCGGTGTTATTTACATATTCATAACCGCCGTAAGTTACTATATCGCCAACTTGATAAGCTGTCGAACTATTCCATACTAAAGAAAATATTTCATCAGGAAGATATACGCCAAATTTTGTATTATCGAAAGTTGTAGTACTTGTGTGATAAGTTGTACAAATATATATTCCACCGTCTACTTTAACAAGATCATTTAAACAATATCTTGTATTAGTAGTCCATGTACCAGTATAAACAATACCGTTGTAGTATACTTGCCAACTAGACTGATTTGCTTCCAGACCTAATGTAATTGTTGAAGCACTGGTATGATTTGAAATACATTCGTAGATAATTCCGCCGTACCTTACTATATCATTAGTTTGATAAACAGTATTAACTTGCCAAGTTTTTCTCCAGTCTGCAGATTCTGTATATATTGTCCAATCTCCGTTACTGAGATCTGTAGCAAATACACCGCTGGTATGACCGTTTGTACATAGATAAACTAGTCCACCAACAATAACAATGTTACCAACGTTATAAGAAGTAGCAGTAGACCATGTGCCTTGAAAAGATTTTCCATCTACAATTAAGTTCCAATACGGTGCAGGCTGTCCTAAATTGTTAATATGATATAAATCAGTATAAAATGCCGATGAAGATGTATTAGGTGTTAAACATACATATGTTTTGCCGCCATAACTAACTACTGCGTCTCGAGAATATGATGTGCCAGGGGTCCACGGACCTGACCATGTAAAGCGTAATCTACCAATTTTAAATTCTTGTGCCATTTTATATCTTTCCTATTAACCTAATGAAACAGTTTGAGCTTGCGTGTATGAGTAAGATTGATTAATTCTCACTACTAGTTCTCCGGTATTATCTAAGTAGTAATAACAGTTTTTATCATCCCAACGATATTGATCAAATACTAAATTAGGATAAGGACGACTATGATCGGTAGCTAAACGACCATCAAAAAAATCTACCCCGTATTCAAAATTTTCAAAATTTGCTCCGTTTGGACCTGGGTTATTCAATACTAAAGTAGCAGTACTGGTTAGTTGATCGATTTTATAAAAATATAAAGTACCATCATCTAATCTTTGTAATGCATAAAAAAATCTAGGATTACCATCTCCTAATAAACTGCTTTGATTTAATTCGTTACCTGCATAGTATGTCATAATTTTATTCCTTAACTAATTTCAACCCAGCTCATTACTAGATCCACTGAACTTGCAGTATTGCTAGTTATAATCACGTTTGTACTAGGTCCCATAATAAGTTTTTCGCCACCTGTTACAATTCTTGCACTTGTATTTGTAGGTATTGTGAAATTATTAATATAGTACGCCTGAGTTCCAGCAATTGTATCTTGAATTTGAATACTAACTTGAATAATACCTGCTGTTGTATTAGTCATACTTAAACCAATAACTGTAGTCGAAGCAGTTGCATTTGTTGTCAACACCGTTGTAGGTGTTGTACCTAATCCTGGACTTAATAAATTTTTGAATACTGTTGCCATTTTGTTATCCTAATGATAAAACTACACCGAGTGCAATATCATTTGCTGTTTGTTGTGTTACACCGCTACTAGTGCCGGCAACAGTAATCCATACTGTTCCGTTAAAAATTTCTACGTAATTATAATCGGTATTGTATCGCATCATTCCTAATTCGTAATAACCGTTAATTGGACGACTACTAGTTCCGCCAGAAGGAATTACAACACCATAAGTACCGCTAACCTTAACATAACTAGATATTATACCTGTTAGAATTTCTGATAATATTGATTGGCTTGGAGTAACGTAATACGTACCTGCGCTACCAGTTCCACTAGCAAAAGCTGTGATATTAGTACCAGGTATAACTCCATTTCCGCTAATAATCATATTATTTTCAATTGTTCCTGTTGGCGAACCTGTTACGGTCATTATAATTGGTGTACAATTAATTGTAGTAGTATTTACCGTTTGTGCATAACTCACAGTCCAAGTACTGCTAGATGATGTACCTGTTCCTGATAAATTTCCTTTAATAAACGTCCCGTCAACTATACCAGATCCACTTAAAACCCATCCTATTGTGATAGTAGGTGTTGCTGGATTACCCCCGTCAACCCATGATGGTGTTGAACTAACAGACAATATATTACCTGTTATGCTCGCTGTAAATTGAATACTTGCACCTGGAGCGATACTTGCTGTAAAATTTGATGAAGCAGAAGTATTGTTAAAATTAGTGACACCATTTGGTACAGTATTAGTTAAAGTATTTGCAGAAAATTTAAGCTGATTAATACTGATTCCACCGGTACCACTTGTTATAAGATTTATATCTGAATTTGTATTACGTGCAGTTATAGAATTACCACTAATATCCAACCCAGCAGTTTGAAAATCTGTAGTAGTAACTGTAGTTGCTGTAATATTTGTATAGTTTGCGTTTACAGCGTATACATTATTCCATTGTAAGGTTGAAGATCCTAAATTGTAAGTGTTAGGAGCAGACGGTATGATATCGCTATTTACTTCGGCATCAAATGTAACAGTATCTGTAGCTTGATTACCTAATTTGATATTACCATCAGATCCGGCATCGGCAGTAATATTGCCAGTTACATGTAGATTTCCATTAATTAGAGTGTCAGAATTTAAATTAATATTTCCAGTTCCACTTGGAGAAATATTAATATCTGTATTATTTGTTAAAGTAACTATTGTGTTACCGCTTATACCTATATTTCCAACATTAATAGTACCTTGGTATACTACAGGATTTATGCCATTTGGGCTAAGAGTCAATACAGAGTTTGTAGTAGATATTGTACTACCGCTGATAGAAATATCAGCTAGTGTTGCTGAATTACTTGCGGTTAAATTGGTAGTACGGGTTGTTCCATTTACTGATAGATCGTTAGTAGGCGCGGTTGTATTAATGCCCACTCGGCTGTTAACAACATCTAAGTACAATAAGTTCGTCTCAAAGGCTAAGTTAACCCCATTGCGAAGGAGGTTGTCCTTTAAGAGCGGACCCGAAATTCGACCAACAGCCATTTACGCTCCCGTATACCCCGTGTTTCACGGTTAACCTAGTTTGGAATTACTTCCGCATCCTTTCGGCTCTTTGTCGGTTTACCACAGTTTAATATCGTAAAATCTTGGTCAGATCTTACAGTAAAAGTATTTATCGGAATTTTTTTAGAACCCTAGGATAAGCTCATTTAAGAAGGTAATTTGCTGAATCTCTGATTCGGTAACTAATGATCCAGTCCCAACAATTGGTAACCATGTAGAAGTATTAGCATTATAAATTTCTAAGGTTGTATTTGTTGTATTAAAACGCATCGTTCCCGTTTCGGGATTCGAAGGATAATTGTTACTTGTGCCATACGGAACCACTAATCCAGGTCCTGTAAATTTTGTATAACCTTTTTGAGTATTATTTAAAATAAAAGGATTAGTTGGAGTTGGATTATTAATAGTGGTTTCTGTTATATATGAATACCCATTAAATTTTATATTACCAGTGCCATTAGGTATTAAATTTAAATCAGTATTAGTTAACGCATTAATCTGATTAGATGTTATTGTTATATTACCAGAATTTAAAGTTGTTGTTAAAAGAGTTTGTTGTGCTATGGAAGAAACTGTTGAACTATTGGCATAGATAGAATTCCATGATTTATTTAAACTTCCTAAATTATATCCTTCTGCAGGTATAATATTGCTATTAATTTCTGCGGTAAACTTAACAGTATCGTTACTGTTACTTCCTAATGTAACATTGCCATCGAATGTAATATTGCCTGTGGCATGTAGGTTTCCGCTTACTAATACATTACTATTAAGTATTATACTTCCTGTAGGAGAAACATTAATCGTATCATTTAATACTGTATTTGAAATAACATTACTAGTGATTTGTAAATTATTAGTTGTTAAACCAGGAACAATAATTGTTGGATTAGAACTTTGATTAGGACTTAGTGTAATAGAATTAGTTGCGTGACTAATTAAATCTGTTGATAAAGTAAAATCTCCAACAGATGTTAATGTATCTACTAATAGATCGATTGTATCTATTGCATTAGGAGTATAAACTTGATAAGTAGGAATAGACCCAGCAAAGTTGAAACTAACTACTTTGTTTACTACATCTAAGAATAAAACTTTTGTATTAAACGCTAGGTTAGTACCGTTACGTTTGAGATTATCTGCTAGTAACGGGCCGCTAATTCTACCTAATTCTCGCCCCATGGTAAATTCCTAGTCAGTTATTGATCAAAACCTAGAAGTGCAATTACTACCTTGCCATACGGAACAGGGCTGGTAAATTGTAAATAATATCCGCTTACAGTTTCGGACGCTCCTGCAATAGTAATATCAGTTAAAATTGATATAGTAGAACTTGGATTTTTACTTAAACTTATGCTAGTTAATGCATTTGTATTTGGATCTGTTGTATAACTTAAAACACTAACCGGTAATGTATAAGTTAATCCGGTAGGTGTACCGGCTGTAACTGTAATTGCCGGACCTCCGGGAGTTTTTGATAAACTAAATCCAGTAGTTCCATTTGTACTAATTATATAATACGACGTTGGATTAGCATACCCTGAGATACTACCAGTCCCACCGTAAGTTCCACTAATAGTTACCATTTGATTAACAGCTAATGTAGTACTTGCACAGCTAAATTGATATGTAGTGTTAACAATAACGACTGAACCTAATGTTACTGGACTGGGAATATTTGTACCAGTTACAGTTGCCCCGTTTAAATTTATACTTGGAAATACTGCTGGGTAACTACCAGTAGTAGTGACAGTTCCACTATTATAATAAGTTCCTGGGTTTGTTGTTAACGCATATGTTATAGTAGTTGAAGTTCCGCCAGTAACAGTAAATGTTCCGTTATATGGACTTATTCCTCCTACTACATTTGAAGATAATACGCCAGTGACTGTGATAGTAGATCCTGTTGCGGCTGCATAACCAAAACCAGAAGTACTAGTATTTGATACAGTTAGTGTAGCAACATTGCTTGCCCAAGATGCTCCTGTTACATTTAGACTAGTGTTAAAATATAATGTAGGAGATCCACTTCCTGCTGATGTGCATAAAAATGCGTTATACGTTTCTGCACCAATTGTGGGATTTTGTACAACACTATAATTAATACCGCTAACTTGGAAAACATTTTCAAGTAAAACAATAATATTTTGTCCGCCTAATGTAGTTCCATACGATACATTAGTAGGATTATAAGCAGTATTCAATGGTCCAAAAATTGTAGTAGAATTATCACCTGCACCTAAATTTTGCTGTACAATAGTAGTAGATTCTGCATAACGTAGAGCTCTCCATGACGATCCTTGAAATACTTCTACATTTCCTAATACATTGTTATAACGAATTCTACCAGGAGTTGTGCCTGAAGGTCTTTGAGTAGTACTACCTGTTGGTAATAACAAGTTGCTGGTATTACCCATAACTACTTGTCCGTTTATATCAACATATAAACTTGGATCGTTAGCTACTCTTCGATTAAGTGTTTGTCTTTTTAAGTATCTCATTATACTGGTAGTGTGCTTATAACTATTGTCATTGAAGTTGGATAAGTTCCGGCAACAACATAAATGCTATCACCTGTTCCTAATACTAATTTTTCTTGATCTAAACTTACAGTTTCACCTGCTGGTATAGGTAATGCATTTATAATCATAGTTGTATTACCAACTGATCCACCATTTGGAACTGCATAAACTGAAATAGTGTCATTGTATGCACTATAATTGCAAATCATCATAGAAGTTATAGCATTACCAATACTGGGACTAGTTACTGATGGCAGAGTAACTGCTGTTGCTGAAGTTGTAACTAATTGTGCCGAAATTGCCATTTTTATTCCTTATAATAAGATGCTTAATAATACTGCTCTTCTTCTACTTATCAACTCGTCTGGAGTTTGCGATCCATTTGTATTTGCAAAATATATACCAGTCTTTCCTGGACCAGTTGTACTGCTTGAGTATATTTTTGTTTTTCCTGATGTGTATGTTACTGTTCCAGATTGATCGTCTAAGTTAAGAACTCCAGAAACTTCTACACCTTGTGTTGATGCTAATACAAGATTATTTGTATTATTTGTAATTGTATTTTGATATGTATTAACATTACCAACTGTTAATCCTGATGTGTTTACTGTTGCTTCTAGTGTTTGAGCTACATAAAATGATATTGTTGTTGAACCTGTTTGGACAGAACTATTTGCCGCACTTAACAATCCAGAAACAGGATATTGCATAGATGATACAAGTGCCTGTCCTTGAGTAAATGGACTAGTTCCTGTATAACTGCTTGCTACATATTTTTGTAAATATTCAATATTGGGTATTATATGTGTATCAGAATTGGCAATACGTTGATAATACGGAGTTCCGTTTGTAGTTTCAATTCGTAAACGAACACTGGTATTGCGTGTATCAAAAATTAAATCATTTGTATCACTATCTTTTACAGAGATTGTTCTAAGTTGTAATCCTGAAAGATAACCGTCACCTGTTTGAAGAATAAAGGTTCCAACTTTATCTGCACTAGTAACAGAATCATAATGACTGATATTATCATTATATAAAAATTGTGCAGTTGTAAGTTTAGTTCCGCTAGGTGTTCCATTATTTGTTCCTCTATCAATTACAATACCTGCTTGGTAATTTAAAGAAGAACTAATACCTGTACCAGATCCATTATCTCCAACATTTAAATATAAAAGATTAAGGTTAACATCAACATTATTTGTTTCAACATATGTTGTGGCACCTTTAACATTAAGATTACCATAGACTATGATATTACCTGTTGTACCGGCATTGCCTGTATCCAGTATAATATTTCCGCCAGTTTGTACTTGCAGTCTATAATCACCGTTAACTTTTGTAATCTTTGACATTTATAATCCTTGCGGGGACCGAAGTCCCCGTCTTTTTATTAAGCGTTTAGAATTTGAACTGTATCAGCAGTTGGTGTACCGAAAGTCCATTTATATTGCTTACCCGCAGTATAGACTGTACCTGCTTGGTTAGCAGTTACACCAAACGTGGCAGCTGGATTTGATCCTGCGCTTGGAATGGCTACTGGATTAACTGTACATGTACGGTTGTACATTTTACGAACTAAGTATGTACCACCTGAAGCATCAACAGCAACAATGTTTAACTCTTTGCCTTCAGCAGTTGTAAATCCAGCTGTACCGTCAGCAGGTGCATCATAACGAATACGTCCAATTTCAGTACCTAAACGATTTACTTCACCACCTTTATTAAACTTGTAACGCTTTGTTGAAATTTGTTTTTGTAAATCAACTTCAACCAAACTACCGCCTGTATAAGCCCAAGCAAGAATTGCGTTTTCACGGTTATTTGATGTACCAACTGCTTGTGTTGTATCATCTGTGGCAGCTACAATATTAGCTGTTGCGGCAGCACCGTCATTACTTCCTGTAAATGTAACAGCAAGAGTTTGTGCTGAATTTCCAGTAGCATAACCATCACCGTAGTCGGTAATCGAAGCACCTGCTACTCCAAATGTTGCTGGAGTAACTGTTAATCCTGCACCGCCTGGAGTTGTAGTTGTTGTAGTTGCGCTTGGGCTTGCTACTAACGCTGTAATTGCGCTTTGAGCGTAGGTACCGCCTGCGGTTACAGTAACAGTTGCTACTGGACCAGCTGTTGTACCAACTAGTACAGCAGTTGTACCTGTAACAGTACCTGCTGAAATTGTTAATGCTGTTCCAGCAATAGCATTGGCATATGAATTAGCAACAGTATATGTTGTTCCTGAACCTGCTACAATCCAGTAACGTGTTGATGCTACTAATCCTGAAGTACCTGTAATTGCTCCAGTTAAAAAATCCATACCTGGAATGTAAGCGGCGCTTGAACCAAATACAACTTGGTTTGAACCATTAACGCTAGCAATAGTATTGCCAGCTGAGCCAGCAATAGTAGCAACAGTAGCAGTTACAGTACCACTATTTGTACCAAATGTGATTACTTGACTAGTTTGATATGCTTTAGTACCTGTAGCACCAACTGTTAATGTTTTAACAGTAAATGTTGGAGCACCTAATGCTGTAACTCCGTTAGCAATTAATGGTGCTGGAAATGTAGTAGTCAATGCTGTTGCATGTGACGCATTATATGTGCCTGCGGCTGTAACTGTAATGCTAGCTAGCTTAGAACCACCGATACCATCATCGCTTGGTCTTGCTTCTCCAATATTACGGTTACCTATATATTTTTTATTTAAAGGACGTCCCATTTTGTTTTCTCCTATTAGAAACAACGGCGTTCTAGGCCGTACGCGGTTGGATTTCCGCATAAAATTCACCCTATGTGAATCGTACTATGTATTTATGCGTAGGTGATTCTTAAGCCTACTTGGTCAACATACGCAATATCTGTGTGTGGATATATTACATTGCTACGAAAACTAATAACGATACCAAATGTAGAATTGGATATATTTGATGCTGTAAGTCCTGTTGTACCCCATAAGTCTGTTGGACTGCCGTATATGTTATAATCCCCAACTGGATTAATTGGTTCTAAAAGTTCACCTGTATACATATCGCTTTGTACAGGATTTACTGTACTGGCAAGATTATCTCCAATTAATTCACCATTTAATGTTAATTGTATTATTAAATCTTCTATTCTTGCTGAACGTAAAATATTCAGTTGAAATTCAATACCTACTATTGTACCACTTATGGTAGGAATATTATATCCAGTGCACCATAATTGGCTTGTGTTACTTAAAAATCTTTCCATCCATAAACCACTGATAGTATGCAATGGTTTTTTAGTTGTTGCAAATGCATTAGAAGAAATAAGTGTAGGATTAAAATTCCAATCAATACTATCATTTCCTGGTACAACAGGATTGGGGATTGAAACTTGATTTATTACAGTAGGATTATAAAACGGAGTAGTGGTCATCTTATATTTACCCAAACAAAAAGGCTACCGAAGTAGCCTTTTATTTTACTAATAAACCCTTTAGGGTATCAAATTAACTGAACTTAACGTTGCTGTTATTGATAGCTACTAGACCTAAATAGTCAGCGGCGTTACCTAAAGAAGATGCAGTATTTGACAACTCAACATAACCATAACGTGTCATGAATGATACGACTGGTTCAAATGTTGATGGGTCAAGAACAACACCACTGCTCATCAATGGAATGTATGGGCAATAGAA
>Ga0164296_1000470_pt1 | contig 47702 bp, 49 predicted proteins | sample GEODES057metaG_FD_113533 | JGI IMG/M metagenome (GOLD analysis project Ga0164296, IMG submission 113533) | Dystrophic lake water microbial communities from Trout Bog Lake, Wisconsin, USA - GEODES057 metaG | ecosystem: Environmental > Aquatic > Freshwater > Lake | place: USA: Trout Bog Lake...
ACAAATCTGCAGCCAAACCACGGCTGATGGCTTCTCGATCCTCAAGACTGAGGCGACTATACTGCTTCTGGTTCATGCGGAGCCCATATTAGCCCCGTTGCGATAGATTCCTGAAACCGCCAAATAATAAATCTTGATCGTGATCTGTAAAACCAATAATAAAGCCATCTTTACGTATGATTTTCCAACAATGGCATAAAGTTGTAACATCAGAACCAAGATGGGCCTGAAATTGATTTGATAAAATGCGCATATCTTAATCAATCACTTCTATAATTGGGATATTTGGAATAAGACCTGCATTCATTCCAGACAGATTAATTTCTAAATAATCTGTATCAAAACGTACAGGGACATCAAATAAGAAACCTGCACTAATGTTCGCATTTAATGATGGTGCTTTTAAAAAGGAAATAAGACCTGAGGCATAATTCACAGTATAATCGATTGTTTCCTTAAGTAGAACCTGATCAATTTCAACAAGAATTGTTCCCTTCACAGGCGCAAAAATTGGTCTTTTATAAGGAGTAAAATTTCGACCATATAATTTGCTTAATTGAAAATCTGTTATAATACCATTGCCAATTCCAATGGACTGATCTTGAGCTGATGGCGTTTCAGAAATTGAACAGGATTTATAATCCAGGCGATCACGCCATCTAAATGAATAAAGACGCCCTCGCCTTTCCTCAAAAAATTCAACTATTTTTTGAAGTTCTGTTATATTTTTAACACCATATCCAGCATCATAACGGCGCCGTGATAGTTGCCAACGCGCATTACGTTGCTCGCGTCCAGATGAAAAACTGATTATTTCAGTCTTACGCTCCGGCCCGCCCATGCTACGCAATGAAATATCAAGCGGAAATAAAACATCATGGAAGAGCGGCATGACAGAGCCTCATTATATTAATTTGTTGTAAATTTATAATTTTATAATTGAGTGACACCGCATTGTAAGACAAGCCAATTTTCACGCCCGTCCGGATCATATATATTAATGATATGAAATAATTGATCATTGTGAACAATCTGCATTTGCGGATTAATATGCTTCATCCATCGAATAGTTATATTATGTGTAATTATATTTTGCCCCTGTGCTGAGACCCAACGATCGCTCGCTTGCAGCGGCGCAATATGCCCCCAAAGATTAAATGGCTGAATCGCTGTTGATGCTATATTTGGTGTGTTAAGCTCAGGATCAGTAGGGACATGGCACATTAGTAAAAATCGAAGTAACCCAGCATCAAATTTATAAACAGTCATATGTGCAATCTCATATAAGGCGCAATTAAATAGTCCCATTTATTTTGATCAATTTTCAACTGATCTTGCCCATCACCTCTAAACGAATAATAGTGAGAAGCTAAAATTTTAACAGCTAGCCTTAAGGCGTCTGGCACATCTGTGTCATGATCACCATAACCTACGCTAATTGTCATAATTAATTTATTATGATTTTCTCTTAAAGAAGGAGGTATATCCAATTGCAAAAAAGTCTCAGCATTATCATCTAAAATTTCATGCGTTATCTGATCTTGTGTCAAGATTAATTGATTGGATATGAATTGAAAACCATCAAGAGAAATAAGGGGCGCTAAAGGAATTTTAATTCTGTTTTGCCAGCGATCAAGCCCAATTGTTAACTCAAAGGATTGTTTGATAAAATAAATATTAAGCTTTTTCTCAATATAATGTTGAGCGGATGATATAAGCGATGTCAGGAGATCATTATCATCATCAATATTAATTTTAAGCCATTGTTTTATATCAGCGAGACTGACTGATAAAATAGCTGGCGGTTGAATTTGTTTAATTAGCATTTTAATCTCATATTAAAATACAGGAGGGCCATAAACGACCCTCCATAAATATCCATCAAGATGCTGCAAATTTTAAAAGTTTAATAGCATCAAAATCTTGCACGCCACCACCGACGCGCTTTGTAGTATAAAAGAGCACATAGGGTTTGGCTGAATATGGATCGCGCAAAACACGGATACCAATACGATCAACCACAACATAGCCGCGCTGAAAGTCACCAAATGCGATAGAATAGCTACCAACAGCTACATCCGGCATATCTTCAGCTTCAACTAGCGGGAAATTCATAAAAGTTGCCTGACCACCAATATTTGTAGGGGGCTCCCATAGATATTCACCCGTTGTCGATTTAAATTTACGGATAACAGCTTGAGTTTTTCTATTCATCACAAAGCGTGCATTTTGACGATAACCCGCACGCAATGCATATATTAGATCAAACATAATATCAGATGGCAAAGTTGCATTAAATGCACCATCCGTTCCAGTTGCAACATAATTGAGTGAACCCCATTTAGTCGTGCTCATATCAATTTTCGGATAATTTAAAAAACCATTAGGCTTGTTAATGCCAGTCCCATTAACAAATGCAGCGCCTTCTTGCTCTGCAAAAACAGTCTCAACTTCGCTTGCGATCCATTGTTCAATGTCAACAACAGCATCATCAAGCAATGTTTGTGTTGCCGCTGGCATAGCGTATAATTCCATTGCAGGAAATGTCATATCAGCAATTTGTTGATTAGTCGTTTGCGGACGAGGATCAGCCTCAGCAACCCAACCAGCTGACGGCCCTGCATAAGAAAAGGCTTTGCGCAATGACGCCGTTGAAATTTGCTGAACTGTAGCAATGGATCGGATCGGCGAGATTACAGCTAGACGTCGTAAAATTTCAGTCTCTGCAGGAATAGGAACGAGATAACCACCATCAGGACCCGACGTTGCTGACATAGTTTTCTCTTCAAGAGACTTCAAACCCTGAGTTTCACCTGACCGCATGTAAGACCGAAAGGCAGTCTTATGTTCACGCTGTCTGTAATCGTCCTGCTTAGTTTCACTCCCAAGCCGAGGACGCGTGTTCGCGAGAACTACATCATCAAGTCGGCGCTTGGCTTCATTCAAACTTTGATCGATGCGGTCAATCTTCTCAATTGTTAAATTATCGACTGATTTTCGATCCTCAATTTGTGACAAGCGCTCATCATTGGCTTGCCGATACGCATCGAATGAACGATGCATGTCTTCAAACGCGTTCAATGCTTCTTGAGAGTAGGACTTGTGTTCGAGATTGTGAGATGTGGTCATAATTAATCCTTTAGCTGATTTAAATAATTTACAATTCTTTTTAATGACGCTTTATAATAATGAGCAGCCGTCACTGATTTAGTATGCTCATAATTGTCTACGCGACGCTTCACCGCGCTCACGCGTGCTTGCGGGAGCATGGGAAATGTCACAATTGAAATTTCCCACAAATCTAATTTAATGAGGTGTCGGACACCGCTTGTTTTATTCAGTGATGATTTTTGTGTCCGAAACCCAATTGATAATCCATCAATAGTTCCATCACGCATGAGTGATAGCACTTCACGTGCTTTGGCTACATCAAGATTGAGCTGGCCAATGACTCTAAGACCATGCTTATCCTCACGCACATCAATCCATTTGCCAATGGGTTGCGCGCTATCATGTTGCCAGAGCATTTTTATCGCAGAAGGTCCGCGTTTCTTAAGACTATCACTAAACGCACCTGCCATAACCTCATCATAACCGAGGTCAACACAGTGAAAGACTGAAGCATAACCCTCAAATTGACCGGCTTGTGTGAGTTTGATGAATTGTCCTGATTGTCGCTTCATCTCTAGGGGAGGAAATAATTTTTTAATAAGGGGCGGCGGCACTGTTTTCTCCACAAAAAAAGCCCCCATGTGGAGGCCTTAGTTTTCTGCTGATGTCATATTTGATGTTGCTGTTATTTTGTTAGTCTAATTCAATTCACCTGCTTGAATGTAAAATCCACCATTCCTCTAAAATCACTTAAAAGTTAGATTTTATGAGACTCAAGCGGGGCATAGCCAACCGCTTCGCGTTTTTCATTATCAGTCAAAAATGTTGCATTATTGATACGGGTCCATTCTTGGATACGATCTTCAGCCAATGCATCAATACGATCGATATTGTAATCAAATCGAAATGGTCCAAAATAATCATTCAACCACGCTTGAAAAAGAGACTGTGTTCGCACAACAAGTGGAATAATAGTCTGACGCCAAAATGCGCGATTAGCTTCTTGAAAATTGGCATGGGTATTATCGCCAGGCAAGCCGAGCAAGAGCGGCGGTACGCCAAATGCTAAGGCTATTTCCCGCGATGCTGTTGCTTTAGCCTGAATAAAATCCATATCTTTAGGCGACAGAGACAGCGCCTTCCAATCAAGACCGCCTTCGAGGAGAAGCGGACGACCTGCATTACGTTGACCTGAAAAATTATCATCAAGTTCACGGCGTAATCGATCAAATTGCTCTTCACTTAGGCTTGCGCCCGCTGGCCCTGCATAGACGAGCGCACCTGATGGGCAGGCGGCATTTTCTAATAATGTTTTATTCCACAACCCCGCGGCATTATGAACTTCAAGTGACGTTTGGGCCGATGCAATGGGCGCCAAACCATAATGATCATCAAGGGGATGAAATAATTTGAGATGCAATATTGGTGCTGGCTTACCCGTGATGAGATTAAACCTTACCTTATCGCCCATCACCATATAATCATAGGCGGTAGGCCATCCATTCGGCCCAGGTGCGATTGACATGCGATCTGGTCGCAACGAATATATTTCTCGCAAACGTCCATCTAATTGCGCAGCCTCGACATAGGCATTACCAAACAAGAGAAGATTTGAATAAATCTGTTCAATAAAGGTAACATTGGAATCGCTGGGATTGGGCCTGTTCATCAAATTCAGTGCGGGGTGCTCACTATCTTCATGCAAGCCTTCATAAACAAGCCATGGAATAGATGCAGCTGCTTCTGAAATCAGACGCACACATCGATAGACAATGGGATTGCGTTCATAACCATGGCGCGTTAATTCAACATAGGTGCGCGGGGTCCAGCGCCCTAATCCAGTTGAATGCAGTGCCAATAGTGCGGCAGCACGCGATTGCTTGGATTCTTGATCAATAGGCACAGCCGCGCGCGCATCATGCTGCGTGCCCGCGCCAAAAAAGCGTGACAGAAAAGACGTCATATGTGTCCTTACGAATGATATGTTATGTTAACGCGGTTGAGCGCTTTATAGAGTGCCTAATAGTTTGCTCTATTTGCATGGAAAGTTGTTATTCTCATTCATGACAAATGCTCAGACATGTGAAACCTATTATTTCATACCCGCCGCATACGTGGTTGTGCTTTGGGCTGAAGTGCCAGATGTGTAATCGCCCACACCAGAGCATCCAGCCTATCGGGACTGGCTTTGCCGCGATCGTGTGGACCAAAAGTGCACATTTCATCTTCTAATGCAGCGAATGAGCCGACGTGATGCACGCGACCCTGCTCATATAATTGCGCAACAGGAGTCGCGCGCACATATTTGCTGCGTGTCGCACGGACTTCACTTACGGGAACATGTTCATCAATTTGCGCAATCACAGCACTCACCATATCCCCGCCTTGATTAACTTCAACCACAAGCCGATCGGCTTCGAGCCGATGATAAAGAGCAATTGCCTTTTGCGCCCATGCATCAGGTCGTGCCGCACTTAATGTTTCATCCGCCAACACATAACAAGCGCCCTCCTGATCGCGCCCGACGGCAACAATGCCACATTTATCAGAGCGCTTATGCGCGGTTGCCGGAGGATCTATGGCTACAACAATTTCACTCAAGGCAGGCATAATGGATAGACGATGGCGCTCAATCTGATCACGCGACCAAAGCGCATCTTCACTATCTTCAATTAAATCACCATCAATTTCTTGTCGTCCTAATTTTGTGCCGCGATATCGTCCGACAATTTGTTCAAAAAATGCTTTGGGCAAATAATCACGATTGGCATCGGTTGAAGCGCGTGTGACAACAGTGCGCTCATCACTCAATAAATGTTTAATGAGCGGCGTTGGTCGCGGCGTAGTCGTGATGATTTGACGGGGATGGGCTCCCAAGCGAAGACCAAATTGTAACATATCAAAAGCCTCTTGCGCATATCGCCATTTAGCAAGCTCATCAAGCCAAGCACATTCAAATTGTGGCCCACGCAATTGATCGGGATCATCAGCCGAAAACACATGCGCTATTGCACCATTGGGCCAACGCAACCGACGACGCGACGACTCCCATATAGGGCGCTCATCCCGCTCATGAATAGCAAGTATGCCCGACACACCTTCAATCATAACATCGCGTACATCAGCGGCCGTTTCGCCCACCAACGCAATGCGCTCTACAGGAGCCAGTGAAAAGCCATGAATACCCAAAGCGAGACCACGCACCCATTCTGCCCCAGTGCGTGTTTTGCCTGCACCACGGCCGCCCATAACCAGCCATATGGCCCAGGGATCACCCGAGGATGTGCTGGCGGGCGGCCATTGATCATCGCGCGCGCGCATTTCCCAACGTCGCATCAATGATTGCAGTGTTTTATGATTAAATCCTTCAAACAGATCCGGCGTGACGGCTACGTCGCAATCTCTCAAGACGTCGAGCCAATTCCGCTCGCAACTCGGCCAAGTCGGCGGGTGGCTCTTCGTCTCGATCCTCGTTGGAATGCTCACTCGCTTCTGAGTCATGACGTTCAGCGCCTTTTTCTTGACGCTCCATACGCGCCAACTCAGCCATTGCTTTCACCAAAGCGGTCAATACGCGTGCATTACGCTCCGCTGATGCAACTGGTCCACGGCGCAACCGCGACTCAACTGTCACCAATTCACGACGAACAGCCTCATCCAGCCGACGTGATAAACTATGCGCATCCACTTGCGCTTGAATATTGTCTGTTTCTGTATCATGCGCACACATCTCATTTGTCACACTATCGTCATTAGGATTGCCCGTGCTGGATGGTTCGGCGTTTTTTATTTTGAGCAAACGTCGTTTTTGAGCACGGGGCGTCCAACCCCATTTGTGAATATGGTCATATAAACTACGCTTAGAAATATTGAGACGCGCCGCTACGTCATCCAAACTCACGCTAACATCGTCATAAAGTTTTTTTGCCGCTCGCAGATCCTGCGGCGGTATGTCGCTGATTTTCATCGCGCATCATGCCTATTGAGCAATTTTTGGGGAGACGACACCGGCGCTGCCGTCAGCGCCTAGTTCTCGACTATGGATTGAACTTAGCAAAACAGCGTCCCATTGTCAATGACTATTTTCCTATTTCGGATTATTTTCTCTATCGACATTGCCGCCTCTTAGGCTGAAATAGAAAAAACGCAATGGAATCAAAATGGCCGTTCTCTCTCTCGCTGCCCTTACTCTTCTCGATGCTGGTCCTGCCGGTCAAATTAAGGCCGCCGCTGCCGCCGGTTTTGATCATGTCGGCCTGAGGCTAAACCCACTCGTGCCCAGCGATCAAATCATTGTTGGCGATCTCGTTAAAGAAAATGAAATCATGCGCTTGCTTGAAGAGCACCGCATGAGCGTTCTTGAAATTGGCGTTTTCCCCATTACACCACACATTAATCTTAATGCACTCATGCCCATTTTGACCTTTAGTGCAAAAATTGGTGCGCATTATATTGTTTGCCCAATTGAAGATACGCATGATGATCGCGCACTTGCGCATTTTGCGCTTTTATGTGATGCCGCAGCCCCTCTTGGCATTACGGCTCTTGTTGAATTTAATCCCTATAGTGCATGTAAAAACCTCAATAAAGCCGTACGTTTTGTTGAACGGGCTGAGCGTAGTAATGCAGCACTTGTCATTGATGTCTTACATTTATCACGCTCAGGCGGTCATCCCCGCGATCTCCTGACACTTGACCCCTCTCTCATTGAACTCGTGCATTTTTGTGATGCACCCGCTTTCAAAGCCGATGGGCGAAGTGAAGACGCGCTAAGACAAGAATCCCGCACCGCACGTTTATTGCCTGGTGAAGGTGAGTTGTGGCTTGATGAATTATTAGATGTGCTCCCTGCCCATTGCAGCATTAGCGTTGAAGCGCCAAGCCGTTTGCATGCTGATAAATCAGCCGAGCAGCGCGCTAGTTTGGCTTATAAAGCCAGCATGAAAGTATTGTCCGCGCATTAGAGCTGATGAAAATCGCGCCTTTGAACACCATTCATGCGCAATAAAAAAATTAAACTGAGGGCATAAATAATAAAGCCCACAAGCCCCAAAGCGCACAGCGTTATCTCGCGTGGGTAAAAATGAAATTGCGTGAAAAAGACACCAAAAGGCTCGCGCGCACTATAAGCAAAACATGTCAGCATTACACTGGCACCAATCACACTCACCATAACTTTTTTAAGATTCTCATCCGCTTGCATTGAACCGCGCAACATCGCAATCCATGTTAGCGCCCCAAAATTAAGCCACGCACCACATGCCGTTGCCAAGGCCAATCCCGCTGCCCCCATTGATTTGTACAGCGCAATTTTAAACACCACATTGATCGCCACAGAACCCAAGGAAATGATCATGGGCGTACGCGTATCACCCACGGCTTGGAAACTTGCCACCGCGGAGCGGATTAACACAACAGCTGGCAATCCCACTCCATAAGCCGCCAAGACAGCCGCGGCGGAATGGGCGGCCTCTAATGTGAAAGCGCCGCGCATAAACACGGCCTGAATAATCACATCTGGCATGACTAAAAATGCAATAATAAAGGGCGCGCTAAGCACAGCGGTGAGTGCCATTGTATGATTTTGTGCACGAAAAGCACCTTGCTCATCCTGAGCGGCAAAACGGCGCGCCATCTCCGGCAATAAAACTGTGCCCGCAGCAATACCAATCACGCCAATGGGTAATTGATACAGACGATCAGCATAATAAATGGCTGACACACTGCCAGTTGGCAATAATGATGCAATGATTGTATCAGCAAACATAGCGATTTGCACACCAGCCGCACCTATAACGGCGGGCATAAGCTGAAGAAAAAAGCGCCGCACATGCGCATCAAAACGCGGCCTGACGGGCACAGCCAGAATATGTGCGCGCCATGCCGCTAACATCACTAAACCCAATTGGGCAAAGCCAGATATGACAACACCCACAGCGGCAGCAATAGCCGCATTAGGAAAGATAAAACTACAGGCCAATGTAGCCATCATCACGACATTAAGTAAAACAGGCGCAAAGGCAGCAGCGGAAAAATAGCGATGCGCATTTAAAGTGCCTGAATGGAGCGTGACCAATGTCATGCATAAAAGATAAGGAAATGTGATGCGCGTCAGAGCAACAGCGGTTGCAAATTTTTCAGGCTCCGCATCAAACCCTGGGGCTAACATTGTCACCAAACTTGGCATAAACAAAAAGGCTAACGCCAGCACGATCAGTTGGCTGATTAACAACAATGTCAAAATATAATTGGCAAAAGATTTGGCTTGCTGTGCGCCCTCTGTCTCCAATACATGAGCATAGGAGGGCACATAGGCCGCATTAAACGCACCTTCACCAAAAATGGTGCGAAAATGATTTGGCAGCCGAAATGCCACATAAAACGCATCTGCCAAAGCCGTCGCGCCCAAGAGCGCGCCCAACATCACATCACGGAAAAAGCCTGTTGCACGCGAGATCAGCGTCATTCCACCAACAGAAAACAGGCTGCGATACATCAGGACCTCGGTGCAGATGGGGAATGATGGTGGTTTGACTCTACGCCTATTTCCTCGGCAATGAGATAGAGCGGCCGCCCCTTCACTTCAGCAAAAATACGCCCGATATATTCACCCAGAACACCCAGAGATAAAAGCTGAATGCCACCCAAAAACATCACGGACACAACAATGGTAGCAAAGCCCGGCACATCAACACCATAAACCATGGTGACGATGAAATAATAGAGAGCTTGCAGCAAAGCAAAACCCGAAATAGCAAGTCCAATAAAGGTCCAGACTTTGAGCGGCAGAGTTGAGAAGGACATAAGGCCATCAAGTGCAAATCGTGTGAGTTTGCCATAATTAAACTTTGATGTACCAAAAGCCCGCTCAGCGACATCAAATGGCACGCCGATCGATTTAAATCCAATCCAGGCATAAAGACCCTTGGAAAAACGCGCGCGCTCACCCATGCGGCATAAAGCATTTACGGCTTGGCGATCAAGCAATCGAAAATCACCTGCCCCCGCTGGAAGACCCGTTTCACCAAAACGCTCAAACATCCAATAGAAACGACGCGACAAACTGCGCCGCAATGGACTGTCGGCATTACGATCCGTGCGCGTGCCATAGACATTTTTATAACCCTCGCGCCAAAGACGCACAAAGCTCTCAATGGCCTCAGGGGGATGCTGCAAATCAGCATCCATAATCACAACAGCCTGTCCGCCTGCATAATCCAGCCCAGCCGCAATGGCGATTTCTTTACCAAAATTACGGCTAAAAGATATGGCCCGCACCCGCTCATCTTCCGCATGGGCCTTGCGTGTTGCGTCAAGAGTGCCATCAGAAGAGCCATCATCAACAAACACTATTTCAAATGACGTGACGCAATGTTCGAGCACAGGTATAAGTCGCGCGAGTAATGGCTTGATATTGTCAGCCTCGTTAAAGACGGGAACAACAATTGATAATTCTGGCGCAGGGGATGACGGCATATATTTTCTCCTCACCCATGCCTAAAACAGATTGAGGCAAAGGAAAACCCAGTTTTGCTATGAACAAGGTCAAAACTATGGTCGAGCGCAGCAAATATGGTTAAACTGCTGATCTCAGGAGATGGGGAATAATGAGATTGACCAATTTTAAGCTCTGCGCCGATGATTATGGTGTGTCGCCAGCGGTAAGCCTTGGCATCCGCACCGCCTTGGCAGCTGGTCGCCTCTCAGCCACCAGCGTCATCACAACCCAGCCATCATGGGGGGAGGCAGCACGCGCAATTGCCCCGCTGCGCGCGCATGCTGAAATTGGCTTGCATCTCAATCTCACTTTGGGGCGGCCCCTAAGCCCTATGGCGCAATTTGCGCCCCACCACTTTCCCTCCATCCGCACGATCATGAGCCGCGCGCATAGGCATGATTTGCCTGAAGCTGAAATCCGGACGGAAATTGCTCGTCAGCTCGATGCATTTGAACAGGCGATGGGATGTGCGCCCGATTTTGTTGATGGGCATCAACATGTCCATAGCATCATGCCCATTCGTCTATGGCTGCTTGAAGACTTGTCTAAACGCCAATTACCTGATCATTTTTGGATCAGGGATAGCGGCGATGCGCTGTGGCGCATTTTGTGGCGCGGCACACAATGGAGCAAAGCGCTGATGGTGAGTTTTCTTGCGCGCCATTTTGCGCGCGATTGTTCTGAGTTTGGCTTTATGACCAATGGCAGTTTTGCTGGTTTTTCAGCTTTTAATGTCGGCAGCGATTACCGTACCGAATTTGCCGCAGCTTTGCGTGCAGCGGGGCCGCGCCATCTCATCATGTGCCATCCCGGCCATGTCGATGATGAGCTGGCGGCTCTTGATCCCGTATTGGTAACACGCGAAACAGAGCTCGCTTTTTTACTCAGCGATGATTTCACCAAAATGCTCGCGGCAAAAGATATGCGCCTCATGCAACGTGGCGATGAATGGGCATAAATAAAAACGGCGGGATAAACCCGCCGCTCTCTCATCACTGATGAGATGATCTTATTTCATCGCCTCATCAAACATCTTTTCAACATATTCCCAATTGACGAGATGATCGATGAACGCCTTGATATAATCGGGGCGGCGGTTGCGATAATCAATGTAATAGGAATGCTCCCAGACATCGCAGCCCAGAATTGGCTTTGCACCCGCAACAAGTGGGCTCTCGCCATTGGCAGATTTGGCGACAATGACCTTGCCATCCTTGACGGCAAGCCAGCACCAGCCAGAGCCAAATTGTGTTACGCCAGCTTGAATGAAATCTTCTTTCATCTTCTCAACTGAGCCAAGGCTCTCGATGATTGCTTTTTCAAGCTTGCCGGGAAGAGCGCCGCCACCATTAGGTTTCATCCAGTTCCAGAAATGAAGGTGATTATAGTGCTGGCCGGCATTGTTAAAAAGGCCTGCATTTTTACCAAATGAGCCTTTCACAATATCCTCAAGCGACTTGCCTTCCCATTCCGTCCCCTTGAGCAAATTGTTACCATTGGTCACATAAGCAAGGTGATGCTTGTCGTGATGATATTCCAACGTCTCTTTGGACATATAGGGTTGAAGCGCGTCATGAGCATAGGGTAGATCGGGCAAAGAAAAGGACATGGGCTAACTCCTCAGAGCGATGATGATAAAGCGCGTGCACCCCAGAGATGCGCGTGCTGGCGGCACGATGATCTTTATTTAAGGTCTGCGCTGGCTGTCGGCAACCTTTTTAGCGGCAAGAACAGCCAAACCCCTGCTTTTTTGGCTGCTATGGCCGAAATCTCCGATATGCGCGGAAGGGCCTGCGCCATACTTCTGCCCCAAGTTGTGCCCAAGTTTTGCAACACTGAGGTGGAGAGCCGTTTGCACCGCGCGCTCGAAAAGATTATTTTCACTCTCCATCTTTCACATGGGCCCCGAAGTGCGGCCCTTAGATATAGGGCCATTTATGTATTCAAAACGTGTTCTTGTCAGTTTGGCTCTTATTTTTGTCATTGCAGGCGGCTTGGCCATCATAAATGGCCTCGATATCGTGCAATTTGAGCGGGGCTGGACCCAAATTATCGCAGGTGCCACGGCCCTCAGCGCTGGTCTCATCACCTATGCTTTGGCTGCGGTTATCCATGCTCTCGAATCACAACCGCTGCATGATGCCCCTGTTTCAGTACCAGCCGATCTGAATGTGCCTGCGCCAATTCGCCCTGAACCCATGGTCACCCCAGCTTCGGTGGCGCAGCCCACGATTTCTGAGAATGCATTTGAACTTGCTGTTGCGCGTGCCACTCTTGATCTCGACACCGCTGAAAGCAACGAGAGCAAAACACCGCCGCCAGTGGCACCACCAGCACCACCAGCGCTTGCGCCAGCATCTATTCCTGCCGCTATTCCTGCCGCCACACCATCTGTGCCAACACCCAAAATGGCTGTTCTCAAAAGCGATACAGCTCTTTCATCATCACAAGAGGACAGCACATTACCTCCGCTTCCACGCTTGCCTCTGGATATGCCTGCCCCATCACCAAAAGCGAGCCTTGAAGAGCGCTTGCCATGGAAGCGTAAAAAGAACCAAGACGCTCAAATTCAAAACGCACATCTGCAACCACCACTCCCACCCATTCCGCCCCTGCCCGTAGCTCCCCCCATACCCGCATATACCGAACTGACAGAAGCGTCGGATGAGCGGATGGCGCCTGATGTAAATCTGGAGAGCACACCACGTCTTTTTGATGATCTACCGCCCGTAACCGACTTGCCAAATCCCAGCATCCCCGTTGCAGCGCGTCCAAAATTAGGTGACCTCTTCCGCAAAGCGACACGCCCTGTCGACAAATCTGAAGATACATCATCTCTCGCACAGCCCGATGCACCAGCACTGACATCGCAAGCGCCCACTTCACCAGCGCCTCTCCCTCCGTTTCCTCCGGGCTATAGCCCTGCGCATATCAAAAAACCTCCACTTCAGCCGTTTGCGCCACTCAACGATCAATGGAAAACATCTGATTTGGAACGCTCGCCTTGGAACCGCGCGGAAGCTGAGACCATTCAGACGCAGGCACCAGCTGTTTCCTTGGCTCCCGAGGAAAGCCAAGCGCATCAGGACTATCAGCCCATTGATGTAGCCATGTCTTACTCTATGCCACGCATAGAGCCCCATTTTGATATGCCGCAGGCCGCACCCGAAGCTATCGCGCCGGCAGCGCCAGAGGTTGTTACAGAAGCACTTCCAGAGCCGCATATCGCTGGCCGTTATGAAGCCAATGGCACACATTATGTGCTGTATTCTGACGGCTCAATTGAGGCCGATACAGGCGCAGGTGTTTATCGCTTTGCCTCAATAACCGAGCTCAAAGCGTTTATTGATGAGCGCGAAACTCACCGCTCCTGATAGATCTACATCACGCCTTGGGCCAAGACTGATTTATACAGCCCAAGGCAAAGACATATTCCAACGCTACATCTGCGAGCTGATCGAAACGGCCTGATGAGCCGCCATGCCCTGCTTTCATATTTGTTTTGAGCAGAATTGGCCCGCCTCCCGTCATGGTGGCGCGCAAACGCGCGACCCATTTGGTCGGCTCCCAATATGTCACACGCGGATCGGTTAAACCACTCAATGCTAATATTGCGGGATAATCCTGCGCACAAATATTATCATAGGGCGAATAGGCACGCATGGTCTCAAAGGCCTCGGCATCACTTATGGGATTACCCCATTCAAGCCATTCAGGCGGGGTAAGCGGCAATGTGTCATCAAGCATTGTGTTCATCACATCAACGAATGGCACATCCGCAATAATGCCTGCGAAGAGTTCTGGCGCCATATTCGCAACAGCCCCCATCAGCATACCACCTGCACTGCCGCCACTTGCCACGATCCGCTTTGCCGAGGTCATTCCCTGTGCAATCAAATAACGCGCGGCGGCAATAAAATCGTGAAATGTATTTGCTTTATGTCTGAGTTTGCCTTGCTCATACCATGCCCAGCCCTTGTCTGTGCCGCCACGAATATGCGCTATGCCATATATAAAACCGCGATCAACCAGAGATAATCTATTTTCACTGAAGGAAGCAGGATAGGGCGAGCCATAAGCTCCATAGCCCGTCAAAAAGACAGGTGTTGACGCATTGATCTGAGTTGACTTTGCATAAAGCAATGTAACGGGCACAAGCGCACCATCATGCGATGGCGCATAAATGCGGCGTGTCACATAAGTCTCGGGATCGTGACCAGAGGGAATGTCTTGCTGTTTGCGTAATATGCGCTCCGCTCGGGCCATATCATAATCAAAGGTTTGACGCGGCGTGGTCATTGATGAATAAGTGAAACGCAGATTTGTTGTTTCAAATTCACGCTCTGGAATAAGCGAGAGGGCATATGCCTCCTCATCAAAAGCAATTGTCTGCTCCTGCCCAGAAGCAATATGGCGCACGACTAAACGCGGCAGACCATCTTCGCGCTCAAGGCGCGTAAGATAATGCTGCGTAATCGCAAAAGACACGATTAAACATCCCGCGCGGTGGGGCACAATATCACGCCAATGGCTGGGATCGGGATGATTTATATCCGTTTCCATAATTCTAAAATCATCCGCACCACCCCAATTGGTCTTGATAAACAAGCGATCATGGTATGGCGCAACAGAAGTTCGAATGCCCTTTTGGCGTGGTGCAACACAAAGTGGCTTCCGCTCTTCGCCGCGCAAGGAAACGAGCCAGACTTCAGTTGAGTCATGATCATGAGCGTGAATGATCAACCAATCACGGGCAGCGCTGGGATAAAGATTGAGAAACCAACCCGCATCCATTTCTTCATAAATTAATTGATCATGGGCAGGGTCATCTCCGCAGCGATGATAAAAAACGCGGCTCGGACGATGATGTTCATCAAGCCTGATGTAATAAAATCCTTGCGAAGCCCTATCCCACACCGCTGTACCATCTGTTTCTATGATGAGATCTGACGCATCTCTGACATCATCACAACGACGTGTTTTAATAGTGTAATATTCGGAACCCGCCTCATCAACGCTCCATGCAAGACGGGCATGATCGGGAGCGATAAAACATCCCCCAATATCAAAAAAGGCCTTGCCTTCAGCCTCAACATCTCCATCAAGCAAAATATGCTCTGCTCCGCCATCACGCAGTGTGCGGCAATAAAGGGGATGCTCGCCCCCCTCACGATAGCGCTCAAAATAACTAAACGCTCCATCATTTTGCGGGACATCCGCATCATCTTCTTTGATGCGTGCGCGCATTTCTTTTTCTAAACTTCGGCGCAATGACGCAAAGGGTTTGAGCATAAAATCGGCATAATCATTTTCTGCCTCAATATAGGCACGAATGTCCTGCGGCAATTTTTTGGGATGACGCAAGACATCTTGCCAATTCTCCGCGCGCAACCACGCAAAATCATCATGCAGGATATGACCATGATAAATATGTTGCGTGGGACGTTTTTGCGCGCGAGGACTATTTACATTTTGGGATGATGAGTGGGGCATAAAACTCTCAAATACTCTATGAACTCAAGCCTCTTTAGGCTGAAAATCTAACGCCAAACCATTCATGCAATAACGCCGACCTGTCGGTGGAGGGCCATCTGGAAAGACATGACCCAAATGCGCATCACAGGTTGCGCAACGAATTTCCGTTCGGCGCATACCATGAGATAAATCTTCGATTTGTGTCACGGCATCTTTGGAGACAGGCGCAAAAAAGCTCGGCCAACCCGTGCCTGAATCAAATTTAGTTGAGGATTCAAACAAAGGTGTTTTGCAGCAGACGCAGGAATAAAGACCTTCTTTTTTATTGTCCCAATGAGGGCCAGTAAAAGCGCGCTCCGTCCCATGTTCACGTGTGACATGATATTGCTCGGGCGTGAGAAGGCATTGCCATTCCTGCTCAGTCTTGGTGATTTTGGGTGATGATGATTGGCTCATAACAACTCCTGATCTGGCAAAGGGGCGACCACGCTTGCCAAGCTATTATATGGATATAACTCGCTTTTTTTCAACTGCCCGACGATCGTTATGACTTTTTAAATCAGGCACGACATCAAGATGATCATGGCTTTAAATGGTCTTGGGCATGTATTGATTAAGACTTGCGTCTTGTCGTGGCTGGTTTTACTTATGTTAAACATAAGCTTTTACTACAAAACACTTTACCCCGCGCCATCAGGCCTGATCTGAGGATTTGCCGCCCATGACAGACACCGCCCTCCCCTATGTTGAGCTGACAGCCGATATTGTCGCTGCTTACGTAAGCCATAATACGATGCAACCGGCGGAGGTCTCGCGGTTGATTTTTGATGTGCATGCTGCCCTCACAAGGCTCACGCAAGGCCCAACGCTTGCGCCCTCAGATGGTCTCAAACCAGCCATTGCACCCAAAAAATCTGTTACCAATGAATATATCGTTTGTCTTGAAGATGGGAAAAAATTCAAATCTCTTAAGCGGCATTTGCGCAGCCAATATAATATGACCCCCGAAGCCTATCGTGAGAAATGGGGATTGCCTGCTGATTACCCGATGGTGGCGCCTAATTATGCCAAATCACGTTCGCAACTTGCCAAGGAAATGGGGCTTGGCCAGCAACGCAAACGTGTTCGGCGTTAAATCAACAATTTAATCACTTTTACCTCGGCGCGCGTTCTGCGCTGCCGCCGAGCGCTCGGCTTTGAGCGCTTGTAATAATGAAATGTGTTTATTGATATTATAGCTCCAATGCCGCGCACGCCCGTTTTGACGCTCGCGACGTACCGCCCGCTCCAGCGCACGAATAATACGCGCATCACTCCAGCGCTCATTGATAAGATCATGGGCACTGACGGGTAATAATTTTGGCAAGACCACATGGCGTTGATAATGATCAGCACCGCGGGCGATCATTGTTTGGAACGAACGCACCGCGCGGATATGCACATCGCGACTATCAAACCAATCTTTTTGAACAGGTGATGACTGGGCTTGAGCAGCCCCGATGATCTCAGACATTTCAGACCTCATTGCGCCGAAGTAGGCGCATGGAGAATGAGGGCAAAATCATATATAGGGATAATTTCCTAAAAAGCTTGACAAAAGAAATTTTATAGGAAATTAATCACCCCATTGGTCCTACCAATTTGTTTAAAGTGATTGTGGAGATGAACATGACTTTTGCTGTGCCCTTTTTGGGCCAATTACGCGTGATTGCGAGCTCTCTGGCCTCTGCGCATATGGGAATTGATCCTCATGTGATTATGCAGCGCTCACGCAAGCGCAAAGCGGCTTTAGCCCGTCATATTGCGATTTATTTAGCTCATGTCGCCTGCGGCATGCGTATCACCGATGTGGCGCGCGCTTTTGAGCGTGATCCCGCCACCATTCGCTATGCCTGCGCGCGTATCGAAGATGCCCGTGATGATCTTTATTTTGATCAGCGCTTAACGGCACTTGAGTTGCAAGCCCGCAGTGCGGCTGAAGGTCTGTCTGCGCCATCACATCAGCTTGGGGAGAATTACGATGAGCGCTAAAAAAACAGCGCGCGCTGTGCGAAAACAGCAACCCCATGATGAGTTGGATTCAGCCCGTGAGTATCGGCGCATTCTTACCGCGCTTGCCCAAGAAGGGGCTTATGGCATTGAAATGGAAGATGAAACGGGCCGAGATGAAAAGCGTCAGCTCACAATTGTGGCGCCCCGCAAAAATGTATCTGTCCGCATAGCGCGCACACGCCTGAACATCGCTGACGCCTTATGCCGCGATGAAGTGGCGCAATGGATCCATACAAGCAAAACGAGTAAAAGGCGTCTCGTGCTGACCCCGACAGGGCAGGCAAAACTGCGCCGCTTAACAAGTGATGATGCCCAACTCGGCTTTAAAAACCAGCATCAAACACTCGAAAAGCACAGAATCATGATGGACGGAGACCGCAAAGATGTGCTGATCAATGTCAGCGAAAGCCCTTTGGCATGGCTTGCGGCACGCCGCGGCAGCAAAGGGGCACCTCTGATTGATGCAAGCGCCCTTGCGGCGGGCGAAAGGCTTCGCGCAGAGGTTGAGCGCGCTCAGATGTTACCGCGTATCACCGCAAATTGGAGCGCGTCTATTTCAAGCTCCCGCCGTGGCTCTGGCGAACTTGATTTTTCGGAGAGCAGTCTGGCCGCACAACAGCGCGTCAAAAATGCCCTTAGAGCTGTAGGGCCTGATTTTGCTGACCTTTTGCTTGATGTCTGCGTTTTCCTCAAAGGGCTTGAGCAGATCGAACGTGAACGGGGCTGGCCCGCACGCTCCGCAAAGCTTGTGCTCAAAATGGCTTTGGCCCGATTGGCTGTTCACTATGGCTATTCAACTGAGGCCAAAGGGCTGGCTTATGCCCATATAATCCAGCATTGGGGGGCAGAGAATTATCGGCCCTCTATGGGCTCTGACACCGCTGGGGTCTGAGCCAAAGCCATGCGTGCATCATGGCGTATGCGCTCAACCATGGAGCGTACGCCATTTGCACGTTGTGGCGTCAAATGGGCAGTCAAACCAAGGGTTTGAAAGAGGTCTGCAGCATCGGTGGCGGCAATATCCTTGGCAAGGCGACCCGAATAAAGCGTCAGCACAATATAAACAAGCCCTTTGACAATATGGGCATCACTATCGCCGCAAAAGCTGAGAATGGGGCCATTGGCGCTGGGGGTGATGGTGGTTTCCAGCCAGACTTGGCTGGCGCAGCCCTTCACGCGATTGGCTTCGGAATGCGCGGCTTCTGACAGCTCTGGCAATTGCCGCCCAAGTTCAATGAGATAGCGGTAACGATCGTCCCACTCCTCAAGCAATGTAAAATTATCAACCAACTCATCAAGCGACATCATAGAAGGCCTATGACATTGTCATAGGCAATCGGCAAGCTTTTTTGATATTTTACACACCAGAGAGGGGACCTTTGCCACGGGGAACAGGTGCATTTTGTCCAGCCCCTGCGCCAGCGTCCTTGCGCTTATCCTTTGCTATTTTCTTAGTCGCCGTGACGGGATCTGACACCAGACGAATGTGGCCTGCCACATCACCACAGCTGTTCGGCTGGGCAAGACAATATTCACTTGCAACATTAGAGGCTTGGATCAGAGCTGTCAGAGCCGCGCGACCACCAAGATCAGCAAAAGCTTCATGGGGGGCCGTCCATGGCATCATATAAAAAACAAGGCCGAGCCAAAAACAACAGCGTAAGATAAAAAACATATCAGTCGTCCCAAAGATTTATAACAGGACTATGGCACAAAGACTTCAATACAAATTCAAAAACATCATAACAATACTCATCAAATACTTCATACTTTATTCACCATAAGAACTTGCCACGCTGGGTTTTTAGCAAGACTCTTTAAACCATAAGTGCAGGTAATTGCGCAAAAAGCCTTTAAAATCACCCTTTTGCTCGATTTTCGCATGCCATCGCCCGTCAATTTAGTGTTCACTTAAGATCGGTTTGCCAAAGTATAAATTATGGCGGATCTGCGTCTGCACATCTGCTGCACTGTGCACAAAGTGTGCGGGCACTTAACCCGCTGGCGGAGCGTTAAAGCGTGTATCTGGTTGATGTCATAATGAAAAAAATAACGTCGCGATTGCACGCTGTGGCGCAAAATGCGCCGCACAGTGTATCCTACCCCGTGCACGCGCAGCATTTTCGACATCTGCATTTTTTACAATCTCGCTTGGGCGCGGCTTTTGTCGGTCTGACAGCACTCACCATCGCCCTTGCTTTTGAGCATCACCCTTCAATCTATTCTGCCCTTATTGTTGCGCTGTGCTGCGCACCTTTTGTGGGGGCTGTGATGGTGATGCGCTATGTCACGTTGTCACGCACACATCATATCGCTTCTGCTTTTTATTACCTCTGCGCGATGTGCATGACATCCTCAGGTGATCGCGCCATCAGCGCCACAGTGCTTTTATTCGGCCTGAGCTCTCTTGAGCTTTTCAATAGCGCGCAGCGCTTGACGCGAGCCCATTATGTGATGATGGGCGCAAGCGCTCTCACCATCACAACAGCTCATCTCACATATCCACATTTTATAACTTTGCCTGATCATTATATTTTTGCCATCACATCTCTAGCGCTCATTCATGTCATAGCCGGCGCATGGGAGCATTATCATAATCACAGCGCCGCAGATGATTATGCGCAGCGCCAATTATCAACTTATCAGCACGCGCTCACGGCCTTTGAATGCATCTATGCCCTCCACGATCACCAAGGCCAAGTGGTTGAAACGACATCTCCACCGCCCCAATTCCTGCGTGGCATTTTTTCAATTCCTGCAGCCGAACGCATTATTGATCATATTCACATCGGTGATCGCCCTGCTTATCTCAAAGCCCTGTCCGACGCCCTTCACCACCAGACATCCCAGCACCTATCACTGCGCCTAAATATCCACGCACCTCAAGCAGGCGTTCAGACAAAGCCCCCGCTGTTTCGCGCGTTTGAGCTGCACATTTCGCCCTGCACTGACATACCCTTTGCTCTCATGTCATGTTGGCGCGCCATCACAACGCCATCTCATGATGTCGCGACAGGACAGTCTGAGATCAGAGATCATGTGCTTGCAATGATGAGCCATGAATTACGCACGCCACTCAATGCGATCATCGGTTTTTCTGAGATTTTAGCTGACCCACATATTGCCCATATTGATGCCTCAACGCGCGTTGATTATGCGGGCCTTATCCATCAATCGAGCCATCATTTGCTCGATGTCGTGAATTCAATTCTTGATATGTCAAAAATTGAAGCCGGCCAATTTGATCTTATGCCCGAGCGCTTTGATCTTCATGAGCTCATCACACATTGCAGCTCTTTATTCGCGCTCAAACTTGCAGCCCATGACATCACTGTGAATATGGCGTTTAAGACCTCCACTCTCATGATTACCGCTGATAAGAAAGCCTGCAAACAAATCATTCTCAACCTCTTATCAAATGCTATTAAATTTTCCTCAGCACATGGCACGATCCGCATCAGCACAGAGCAAAGCGGCACTTCATTTATATTGCACATTGCAGATGATGGGATTGGTATTTCAACCGAAGACTTACCTTCCATCGGCACCCCCTTCTTCCAAGCAAAACATAATTTTACGCGCAATAGTGAGGGCACAGGGCTTGGCCTGTGTGTGGTCAAGGGATTAGTGCAATTGCATCATGGATCTCTTGCCATTGAAAGTGCTCTCTGCCGCGGCACATGTGTTCACATCAGCATGCCGCTGGACATCACATGGCGCCATTCAGCTCCACACTCATCCCCTAAGCTTGATTATCTATCCTTGCATCGGCGCGATCATACCGCCGCCATGCACTCAACTATGGTGAAGAAAATTGCGTAATACAGCCTATCACGACACTGGCTTCGGCTATTCTACACGCGCCTCAATGCCTGACATCATTGAGCCCGAAGGCATAACCTATCGCTTGCTAAAAAATGCCCGCAAAATCTTTATTCTGAGTCTCTTGATCGGTGGCTTTGGGTGGATTGGCATCAATGCGTTGTTTTTACAAACAGGGCATCATCCCGCCCCTTTATTTGTGCCTCCTGTCACACCTTCTGAACAGGCGTTGATTGATGCTCCCCCTCAGCCAACACCGCGCCCTCTTACAAAAACAACTGACAATGAGCATGTGGAAAGCTCCAAACCCCCTGTTAAACTGAGTGCGCCACAGCCCGTCACAACGCCTCCAAAAACAACACCTAAAGATGAGATCATCAGCGCATCCAAAGACCCGATTGCGCAATTGCTCACCGCGCAACAAGAGCCGAGCGAGGCACGCATCAAAGCGTCCCAGCGCGCCTTGATTAAACTTGGATATGTCTTGCGTGATAATGGTATTTTTGGACCGACCACAGAACAAGCCGTTGAGATCTATCAAAAGCGCAATAATCTCACGATCACCGGCACATTGAGTGACGAGCTCATCCATGATTTAACAGTCAAATCTGGAATTAACATTCCCTGAGGCCACATGCTTCTGCGCTCAGATATTTGGGTTTCAGCTTATTTGCGCCGATGTTCAAGCGCAGATGTGAGCGCTGTTTTACGCCGACGTGGCGCTGCTGAGGCTGGCGCCATCTTTGTCAAAATTGATCGTTTGAACGGCAGTTGCGCTTTATTCAGCCCTGCCCCCCAAACGGCAACAGCAGACCAAGGCGTTGACCGCCTCTGGTGTCGTGCGCACAAAGATGAATGGATGGATTGCGCAGGAATTGAAGAGCGTATTGGCCGTGAAATAAAATTTGATCCGGATTTATGGATCATTGAAATTGACGATAAAGATGGTCGTCACTTCCTTGATATTGTCGATTGATCTGCAGATGTCTTGGGCGCAGCTTTGCGTGCGGGAATATGCCAACTCTGGGCTTTACGCTCGGGCACTAATTTGGCCATTGGCCCTTCCACCATGCCAGCGCGCTGGCGCAAAGGTGATGTGAGCATAGAGCGCAAGAGATCATCAGCGACTATAAAAGGAACTTGGCGGACTATATCCAGAAGATAAGCACGATGACGCTGACCGCCCGCATGATCCTTCAAAAGATGATCGAAAATAGGCGCCATAATATCGGGCTCGCACCCCATCCAAGCCGCGCATAATGCCAAAGGCTCGCCTTCGCGATCATTGATAATGCGCGCAGCGTCCTCGGGGCTGCATGATAAGGATTTTTCAAGAATAGTGGATAAGCGAGGGCGCACCAGATTCATATCTGTGAGAACGGCAATATTATCCACCGCCTCCTCATCAGCCTCCACCGCGCTCAGGGGTTTGCCGACATATTTGCGCCGCGCTTCAAGCAATATCGAGCGCCTCTTATTGCTATCGGCCGCTAAGAATAACGGCGACAGCAATTCTTTATCATCCATTACAACAGCAAGACATTGTGCCAAATGCTGATCGTAACGCGCTCGACGCTGAATATGTGTCAACGTTGCCTTATCGAATGTCAGATTTTTATTTTCAACCAATGTATGAACGATGGCGCGCTCGGGCCGTTCAGCCAGAATACGTATGATATCCTCGTCAAGATCTGTCCGTTGCGCCACACATTGCGCAAGAGAAATGGACTGCCATGCGGCAGCAGCCATAAGGCGCGAGGACGAGACCTTTGTGCCATAGCGCAATGTGTAGTGAGCGGCATCATCTTGTCCAGAGGCCAAATGCTCAATCACTGTTTCGGGCGTATAGGGCAAATGAACGATTAACTGCGCTATGGTCAAACGTATGTCTGCGTCAAGATGATCGCTAATCCGCACATATGAATTTTCATAATGATCAATACTCTCTTGCGATATGTTCTGATCAACAGAAAAAAGAATTGTCAATGAGCGCAAAAGCTCAATTTTAAGGTCTAGCGCGCTTGAAGGACGCTTTTTAGCATTTGACGCATGACGCAAAGAGACTGACATACAAGACACAACCCAAAACAAAAACAAAAACTACACATGTCTTATCAGTTTATTCTGAGTTTATTGACGTTTGATTAACTGTTCCAACGCGTAATGGCCTTATTGCTCATCCCAAGGCAGCCACATCGGGAGTTGGTTCATGGGTCAATTATTATTTTTTAAGTGTTCTCAACAGCGTCCCGCCCAGCCATTTGCGCCACACCACAGTGCCGAGATCTTGTTTTTTACGGGTGTGCGCTATGTCCCTTTTATGGGTGATATCAGCGAGGTCCCCCCCAAAAACACGCGCTCTCATGGGGGGAAGCCCAAAGCGGGGTTAAGTAAAAGGCTGGTTAGGAAAAAGCGTCAGGCCTGAGAGTTAATGGGCTCTCTCCTGCGCACATGTGAGGGCGCTTAGACGCGCCTGCGCCTCTGGCCGGCTGGATGGGCGCTCCATAAGCGTCTGGATATAAATAAAACCTTTTAATGAGGGCGTTAAAATTCGTTGCTCTTGCACAGGCTCATCTTCATTATCGGATGCCTCGGCCCTATCCAATTGCGCTTGCGTGAGCAAAACAATATCAAATCGCCCTTGCTGTGCGCTGCGGTCCGTTAGCGAATAAAAGACATCACTGGCATCACTTTGCATGGACATGGTTACGAGCTCATCAGCCGCAACAGGCCCTCTGAGGCGCACAGGGCCATCGGATAAATCAAAGACACATACCGCATGAAGCAGAGCTGGATCGTCAAACGGGGCATGTTCAGTCTGGGGATCAAGCACAAACAGATGATGAGCTGGATAGGTCGTAGCAAAATGCTGATAGGCACTTTTGGGCGCGACATGCGGCATCAATAGCACCGAAGCAATATGGGTCGCTGTGGCGATGGTGAGCACCACAAAACCCCAAAAAATAAAGCGCGACGAAGTGCGCGCGGGAGAGGTGGAGCTCATGAGCATGACTCCCGCTCAATCCGCGGCAAATCTGACGCGCGCAAAGCGCCAGAGCTTAAACTCAGCGAGCTATCATAAAGACGCAGCATAATCAGAAAACTGCCTCCCTTAGGCAAGGCCAACCAATTGAGCGGCCGCGCATAACTTGCCAATGTTATGTCAAATGAACTGGGGCTCATGCGCACGAGATCTTGCGAAGTGAGGGAGTGATGATCACTATTGCCCAGAGCCTGTCCATCGCGGCCTAGAAGAGTAACAGTCCAGACACGAGCGGATGGCTCTGCCCCACTTATATGATAAACACATGATGCATTGAGCGGACGGCCCTGACTGTCGCGGCTCGCACTAAAACTCATTCCTTCAGCGATGCCCAAGGGAATTTGACCCGAGCGTGCCATCATCGCTTTTGTGTAAGGCTCAATGTCGAGCGTGCCGCTTTTGGGCGCACTGACCCATGGGCCGATATGCAGGACATCAAACCCTTGCCCCCGCGTGAGCGCGAGATAAGTGATGCCCAGACCTAGGCACATCGAGCCAAGACATAAAGCAAACAAAAATGCTAATTGACGCACAATCAACTCATTTTTTGGAGGCCGAGAGATCCGACACCACAATGTTAAGATCATGCCCCTCTCCATCTGGGCTCAAATCTCTGTATTCATCGGGTTGATGGGTGCGATTAATCCATAGACAACGAAAACCAAAAGCCTGCGCTCCCGCGACATCCCAGCGGTTTGATGATTGGAACGACACATCTTTTGTTGTCACCTGACATTCATCAAGCACGAGCTGATAGACGGCGGGGCTGGTTTTAAATTGCGCACATTGATCAACTGACAGCACTTTATCAAACCACGGCGCAAGGCCTGAGGCATGAAGGGCCGTTGCGAGCATGGAAGATGTGCCATTTGATAAAATAGCCGTGCGCGCACCAGCTGCTTTGAGCGCTCTCAATGTCGGCAACACATCATCATAAGCCGGTAATTCTTCATAAGCGCGCATGAGTTTAAGACGCAGATCTTCAGGCAAGGGCACTAATTGCGCACAGGCAAAGTCAAGCGCTTGCCGTGTTAAGGCATAAAAATCCTGATAGCGCTGAGCAAGTGTGCGCACCCATGTATATTCAAGTTGTTTTGTGCGCCACAGCGTTGACAGGGCCTGTGCTTGCGGCCCGATATCAGCACTATAGCGGGCAACTGCGCCATGTACGTCTAGCACTGTGCCATAAGCATCAAACACATAAAGCGGATACACCATTATGCCCTCACCAGACTTAACGCGCAGCTTTTGGGGTGCGCGATGGCCATTTAACGATGAAATTGGGTAATTCATCAACTGGCACATCATCCTCATTGGCGGCGATGCGCCCAAAAACAGATATGCCGGCCTCGCGCACAGTGTCAGGCGTGCCCGATTTCAGCGGGTGCCACCAATAGAGATCACGCCCCTCCGCTACCAATTTATAGGCGCAGGTGGGAGGCAACCATGGCAAAGTTCGGACCTGCTGGGGGGTAAGGGTGACGCAATCACTGACCTTTTGCGCTCTATGGCGGTAATCCGCGCAACGGCATTTGTGCTGATCATAGAGGGTGCAGCTGACGTTGGTGTAATGGATTGTGCCCGTATCTTCTTCCTCGAGCTTAACCAAACAGCAGCGCCCGCAGCCATCGCATAGCGACTCCCATTCTTTTTTCGTTAGATCTTCAAGTGGCTTACGCCAAAACGCCTCAGCCTGATCCGGCGCGCGAGGAGTGGCGGTGCGCTTTTTGGGGGGGACTGAAGGCATAGATATTGGACCACACAGAGAAACAGCTCAGAGGACTTGCTTTTATATCCTAAAGGGGAGAAATGATAGGTCTGGCGCACCACAGAGTGCCCTCGATTTAAAGACCACAGCTGTCCCCCAGAGCCGCATAGATTTATTTAACACGAGGCATTTTCGTGTCGCATCAAGACCCCATCAAAGCCCTAGTTCAACGCATCAAATATGCGTTGCTTGACTTTGACGCTTTGATCGACTCCTCGCTCTATAATGCAGGTCAGGCCTGTCTGCGCTGGTGGGAGGCGTTTAGCGCCGCAATGGATCGGCTCCATATCTCTGGCCTGCCCCGCCTCTGTGTTGAGTTGATGTGTGAAGGGCTCAGCATGGGGTTGGGCGGTGCGCTTATTCTCACCGCGCTTGCCATTCCCGCTTTTCAAGAAACCAGCACGGATTGGCTTAAAAAACAGGATCTTGCCGTCACTTTTCTTGACCGCTATGGGCATGAAGTGGGGCGACGTGGCATACGCCATGATGACAGTGTGCCGCTTGAGCAAATGCCCGATTATTTCATCAGGGCTGTGCTCGCAACAGAAGATCGGCGCTTTTACGATCATGTCGGCATAGATCCCATCGGCTTGATGCGGGCGTTGAGCGTGAACGCGCGCGCCTCAGGTGTTGTGCAGGGCGGCTCATCCATCACCCAGCAATTGGCCAAAAATCTCTTTCTCACAAATCAACGCACCTTAGAGCGTAAAATCAAAGAAGCTTTTTTGGCGCTTTGGCTTGAATCCAATTTAAGCAAGCATGATATTCTCAAACTCTATTTCGACCGCGCTTATCTCGGCGGAGGCGCATTTGGCGTGCAAGCCGCTGCCGAATTTTATTTTGGCAAAAGCATTCGCGATGTCAGCCTTGCGGAAGCGGCAATGCTGGCGGGCCTGTTCAAAGCGCCGACCAAATATGCGCCGCACATCAATCTGCCTGCCGCCCGCGCCCGCGCCAATGATGTGCTGAGCAATCTCGTCGATGCTGGTTTTATGACGGAGGGCCAAGTCTATGCCGCGCGGCGCAATCCCGCCACGCCCGTAAATCGCAAACGTCAATCAAGCCCTGATTGGTATCTCGATTGGGCGTATGATGATGTGAAAAAAATGGCTGACAATGGGCTACTGGGCTCTGATCGCGTGCTCACCGTGCGCACCGCCCTTGATACCGAATTGCAACGCCATGCCGAAGAAGCAGTGGAAGACAGTCTGCGTCAATCTGGTCGTCAATATAATGCGCATCAAGGCGCAGCGGTTGTTATGGAGCCTAATGGCGCTGTGCGTGCGATTGTTGGCGGACGCGATTATGGCGCCAGCCAATTTAACCGCGCCACCGATGCGGCACGTCAGCCCGGTTCGTCCTTCAAACCCTTTGTTTATTTTACAGCGCTCATGACCGGCAAATTTAACGCTACCACCATTATTGATGGCGGCGATGTCTGCATCGGCAATTGGTGTCCCCATAATTTTGGTGGCGCGCACGCAGGCCGTATGCCGCTTGTGAGCGCGTTGCAAGCTTCGCTCAACACTGTTGCGGTGCGCTTATCAATTGCAATAGGTGAATTTTATTGGCCGAGCGGCAAGTCCTACCATCAAGCGCGCATTGCGGAACTCGGGCGCGCCAAAATTGTCGAAACCGCGCGTAAAATGGGGCTTACCACGCCTTTACCTGATACAGTGTCTTTGCCACTTGGGGCCGATGATGTGAAGATGATTGATATGGTCGGCGCTTACGCGGTCTTTGCCAATGGCGGGCTTAAAGCCACACCCTTTGCGGCGCTTGACGTGCGCAATTCACGCGGCGAGGTTATTTGGTATCACGACCGCGATGCGCCCGAGCCCACACGCTTATGGCCCGCCGACAAAATTGCCGAAATGAATAATATGCTCAAAGAAGTCGTCGCCGCAGGTACAGCGCGTGCCGCGCAATTGCCTGGTGTTGTCGCCGCTGGCAAAACCGGCACCACCAATGCCTATAAAGACGCGTGGTTTGATGGCTTCACTGGCAATTTTGTTGGCAGTGTGTGGTTTGGCAATGATGACGACACATCCATGAATAATATGACGGGCGGCTCCTTACCCGCACGCACATGGCATGAGATTATGGCCTTTGCGCATCAGGGCATTGAACTTAAAAACCCCTATGGCGTGACAAGCCAACCAACCATCGCCGCCACCGCCCAAGTCAACGCACCCAACAAGCCACAACGCCAGTCTGTTTTGGGGCAAAAAACCAAGGATGCACTTGGCCTCATCATTCAACACTTTGAGCGCGCGTTGGACGAGCAAAGGGCGAGCCTTTAGCCAAGCTCTATGCTGATCTTCCCAGCTCCCCGATTAACCCTCAATTTTAATGCATCCCAGCCTTAATTAATTAAAAGCGCATAGGTTTATGGAAACGAGGCTTGCGCCAAAGCCATTTTCAGACGAAAAGTCTGACATGAACCAACCTCTCATTTTTCGCACCCTCTCTGATATGCGCTCCCAGCTCGCCTCATGGCGCGCACAGGGGCAGCGCATTGGATTTGTGCCGACCATGGGGGCTTTGCATGAGGGCCACATTTCCCTCACCCAAATTGCCCGCCAAAAGGCTGAGCGCGTGATTGTCTCCATCTTCGTCAATCCCACGCAATTTGCGCCGCATGAGGATTTTAACTCCTATCCCCGCACCTTTGAGGCTGATCTCGCGCAGCTCACGGCGGCAGGCGTTGATGGTGTGTATTACCCTAGCCCCGAGATCATGTATCCCGCGGGATTTGCCACAACTGTGTCGCTCACAGGGCCAGCGATTGCGAATTTGGAAGATCGTTTTCGCCCAACTCATTTTCAGGGCGTTGCAACAATTGTTGCCAAATTGCTCATTCAAAGCAGAGCTGATGTCGCCGTATTCGGGCAAAAGGATTTTCAACAATTAGCTGTCATTTCACAAATGGTCGCTGATTTGAATCTCCCCGTTGACATTATTGGCGCGCCCATTGTGCGCGAAGAGGATGGGCTCGCCAAATCATCACGCAATGCCTATCTCGCAGCGCATGAGCGGGCATTAGCCCCCGCGCTTTATAAATCACTGCTCAATTGCCGCACCAAAATTAAAGCAGGCGGCGCGCCTGATGCCATTTGTGCTGAGGAAGCAAAAGCACTCTCAGCTCTTGGTTTTGTGGTTGATTATCTCGAAGCGCGCGATAGCACAGATCTCGGGCCTGCGCAGCACGCCAACCGCCGTTTGCTGATTGCTGCGCGCATTGGCACAACACGCCTCATCGATAATCTCGCCATTGATGAATAGGAAGGTGGCTTATGTCTTATCTTAGCGATCAACGCCCATTCAGACTTGGTGATTTTGCACGCATGAAACAGGCGGGTGACAAAATCACCTCTCTCACCGCCTATGACTCCAGCTTTGCATCGCTTCTTGATCGCTGTGGAGTTGAAATTTTATTAGTCGGGGATTCCCTTGGCAATGTCGTGCAAGGCCATTCCTCCACCCTGCCAGTGCGCATGGAGGATATGATTTATCACACACAATGTGTAGCGGCAGGCACAAAGCGCGCTTTTATTATGAGCGATATGCCCTTTGGTTCATACCAAACCAACCACGATGATGCCATGCGCAATGCTGCACGTTTGATGGCGGCAGGAGCACAAGCGGTAAAAGTTGAGGGCGGTGCTTACATTGCCGACACTGTGCGGTTTTTGGTTGAACGTGGCGTGCCCGTATGTGCGCATATTGGGCTCACGCCGCAATCGGTCCATCAATTAGGCGGCTATAAAGTGCAAGGCGCCACAGTCGATAGTGCGCAAAAATTGATTGATGATGCCGTCAGTCTTGAGCATGCAGGTGCGTCATTTATGGTGCTGGAAATGGTGCCATCTGATCTGGCGGCGCGGATCACACAACGCCTCACCCATTGCGCGACCATTGGCATAGGTGCTGGCCCCTCATGCGCAGGGCAAGTCTTGGTCATGCATGATATGCTCGGCATTTTTGATCGGAAACGACCACGTTTTGTCAAAGATTTTATGACGGGCGCGGGCAGTATTGAAGCCGCCATCAAAGCTTATGTGGCGGATGTCAAAAGCGGGGCTTTTCCTGCCCCAGAGCATTGCTATCCCTCACAATGACAGGGCATAAAGGATGCGCGCCCAAGAGCGTGCGCCCTTACGAAATGAGCTCAATTCATATTTCTCATTAGGTGAATGGATGCGGTCATCTTCAAGACCAAATCCTATCATCAGCGCATCCATGCCCAATTCACGTTTGAACGCGCCCACAATCGGGATTGAACCTCCAGAGCCAATCAGCACAGCTTCTTTATTCCATTCTTGCAACAAGGCATGACGCGCACGCGACAAAGGCTCGGAGGATATGGGTAATTGAATAGCGGGGGAGGCACCATGCGAATGAAATTCAACACGGCAATCCCTTGGCAGGCGCGCACGCACATGATCATGAAAATGAGCTAAAATTGAAGCTGGATTTTGCCGCCCTACGAGGCGAAATGAAAATTTGGCGCTGGCTTGCGCAGGCAAAACAGTTTTGGAGCCCTTACCAATATAGCCCCCCACAATACCATTCACATCACACGTCGGACGCGCCCATAACATTTCAAGCAGGCTGCGATTGCTCTCACCTGCGGGAACGGACAGGCCGACATCACCCAAAAAACTCTGTTCGGAAAAATTAAGCTGCCGCCATTGCTCGGCCACTTCCTCGGGAACATCATCAACCCCATCATAAAAATCAGGCAGAGTGATGCGCCCATCTGGGCCATGGAGATCAGCAATAATTTTTGATAAAACGCGAATTGGATTAATGGCTGGGCCACCAAACATGCCCGAATGCAAATCGCGATCAGCAGCTTTAATCACGACTTCTTCAAGCAAAAGGCCACGCAGCATGGTGGTGATAGCGGGCGTCTCTTTATCCCACATATTTGTATCACATACGAGCATGAGATCGGCTCTGAGCTCATCCTTATGTGCGGCTAAAAAAGCGGGCAAGGATGGTGAACCCGTCTCTTCCTCGCCTTCAAGCAAAATGGTAATATGACAGGGAAATTCGCCAAGCGTATGAAAAGCGCGGCAGGCCTCAAGAAAGGTCATCACCTGCCCTTTATCATCTGCCGCGCCGCGCCCCTTTATGCAGGGGCGCCCCTCCGCATCATCAAGATGAGCGGTAAAGGGATCGGTGGTCCAGAGCTCAAGAGGATCAGCGGGCTGCACATCATAATGGCCATAAAATAAAACATGAGGCACATCTTTGCGCTTTGAGCGGGCATGAGCCACGACCATGGGATGACCGGCTGTGGCATGGGCGCGCGCATCAAAGCCAATGTGATGTAATTGATCAACGAACCAATCAGCGGCACGCTGACATTCGCTAGCAAAAGCGGGATCGGTTGAGACAGAGCGTATGGCGATCAAATCGAACAAACGGCTCAGAGCCGCATTTTGGTGAGCGTCAATTGTTTCAAGCACGCGATCAACTGCGATCATAATACCAATCCTTTGATCTTCATCTGTCTGTGGCCTTAACCGGACTTATTATAGGTGATCGCCAAGCCGCCTGTCACGATTTTAGTCTCACCCCATCGGGCCATGCCCTGACTAACGCGTTGGATCGGCCCCAATGCCTCATTTTGGGTCAATTCTTCTGCGGATAAGACAAAAGAAGGGGTGGGCTTTACGACCTTCGGCGTGTGGCACGGGCCCGTCAATTATGCCACAAGATCCATAGATGTCAGAATTGCGCGAGCAGTATGTGAGGGCGAGTTGCGATGGATGAGAGCAAGCCTGTGTGGGATATGGCAGATCTGTTCCCAGCGCCAGATGAGGTGCGTTGGCGCAAACAAGCGGAAGCTGCCCTCAAGGGCGCGTCTTTTGACCGCCTGATCTCCCATAGCTATGACCGCCTGCGCATTGAACCGCTCTACGGACTCTATCGTGATGAAACAGCCCGCCCCTTGCGACAGCACAATGGGCCATGGGCTGCGCTCGCGCGTCTCGACCATCCCAATGCCGATCAGGCCCATGTGCAAGCCCTGAGAGATCTTGATGGGGGAGCGCAAGGTCTACAGCTTGTTTTTGCTGATGCGCCCTCAGCCTATGGATTTGGTCTGAGCACACAAGCGCGCGACATTGCTTATGTGGTGGAGGATGTCTATCTCGACAAATTACCCCTGCTCTTAGATTGCGGGCCGCATTATGCCGCTGTGATGGATGCAGTGCTGGCACAGCTGCGTGCGCGCAAACTCGAGCCCAAAGATCTGAGCCTAGATGCGGGGATTGATCCCTTCGGCCCCAAAGCTACAGAAGGTGAGACGATCACATCTGCAGATGTTGATGCAGCCGTAAATTATGGACTGACATTGCTCAAAGCAGGCATGAGAGGCCCGCTCTTTGCCGCTGATGGGCGTGTTGCACATAATGCCGGCGCGAGTGAGGCCCAAGAGCTTGCGTGCGCCATCAGCGCCGCGGTTGAACTCTTGCGCGCTTTGGAGACGAAGGGCGTTGCTCTCGCAGATGCGCGGGCGTTGATGAGTTTTCGTCTCAGCGCTGATGCGGATGAGTTTTTATCCATTGCCAAAATGCGTGCCCTGCGTTTGTTTTGGGCGCGGATTGAACACGCATGTGGCCTCCAGCCTCAGCCCTTGCGGCTCCATTGCGAGACATCATGGCGGATGATGACTCGCCGCGATCCCTGGGTGAATATATTGCGCACGACACTTGCGACATTTTCATCTGGCCTTGGAGGGGCCGATAGCATCTGCGTCCTGCCTTTCACACAAGCCCTCGGTCTGCCAGATGATTTTGCGCGGCGCTTGGCGCGCAATACACAGTCCATATTGATGATGGAGGCGCATCTCGCTCATGTCGAAGATCCCGCAGCAGGAGCTGGGGGATTTGAGAGATTGACGCAGGATTTATGTCAGGCGGCATGGGCTTTATTCCAGACGATTGAAGCGCAGGGCGGCTATAGCGCAGCTCTCAATCATGGCGCCATCAAAGATATCATCACCCCTACTGCGCAAGCGCGTGCCAAAGATATTGCGCACAGACGTTTAACTCTGACGGGCACAAGCGATTTTCCTAACATTCACGAGAAAGCGGTTGACGTGCTTATGCCTCTGCCTGCCCTTCAGCAGCCGTCATCACAAGCTCTTTATGCGCAGAGATTGGCAGAGCCTTTTGAGGCTTTGCGCGATCAGGCCGATGATTATGCGCAGCAACATCAGCGCGCACCACAGGTATTTTTGGCAAATTTTGGTCCAGTGGCGGCTTTTACTGCGCGCACAACTTTTGCCAAAAACTTTTTTGAAGCAGGCGGCATTGAGGCAATCAGCTCAGATGGTTTTACGGACATCGAGGCCTTGTGTCACGCCGCGCGCACAACACAGGCTGATCTCATCTGCATCTGCTCATCTGATGCGCTTTACACATCTCACGCCTCTGAGCTGGTGCGTGGATTAGGCGCTCTGCCGCATAGGGGGCTTTATATTGCAGGGCGCATCACAGAGCAGGATAAGGCGCTCATGCAAGCAGGCGTGACAGATTTTATCTATGGGGGATGCGATAGTCTTGCCATCCTTAAACATGCGCTTGAGCGCATCACACATGCGTGAGGCTGCGATGAGCCAAATACCTAATTTCACTTCTCTTGCTTTTGAGCTCACATCAATCCCCCACGAGCCGCACACGCGCCATGCGTGGATGACGCCTGAGGGCATAGAGGTCAAGCCTCTCTATCACGCTGCGGATACGGATGGGCTGGATTTTATCGCGAGCTTTCCAGGGCAAGCACCTTATGTGCGCGGGCCCTACCCCACAATGTATGTCAATCAACCCTGGACCATTCGCCAATATGCGGGCTTTTCGACGGCGGAAGATTCAAACGCTTTTTATCGTCGCAATCTGGCTGCAGGCCAAAAGGGTCTTTCTGTTGCCTTCGATCTCGCAACACATCGCGGCTATGACTCAGACCATCCGCGTGTGGCAGGCGATGTCGGCATGGCAGGTGTCGCGATTGACAGCATTTATGATATGCGCACGTTATTTTCAGGCATTCCGCTTGATCAAATGTCCGTCTCCATGACAATGAATGGCGCGGTGCTGCCCATTCTCGCGCTCTATATTGTTGCGGCGGAAGAACAAGGCGTGTCCGCTGATAAATTATCAGGCACAATTCAGAACGATATTCTCAAAGAATTTATGGTGCGCAACACCTATATTTATCCTCCCGCGCCGAGCATGCGCATTATTTCGGATATTTTTTCATTCACCTCAAAAAATATGCCGAAGTTTAATTCAATCTCCATCTCTGGCTATCACATGCAAGAGGCAGGTGCGACACAAGATCTTGAGCTCGCTTATACCCTTGCTGATGGTGTTGATTATATTCGCGCAGGCCTTGCCTCTGGTCTTAGCATTGATGAATTTGCACCCCGCCTGTCCTTCTTCTGGGCGATTGGCATGAACTTCTTTATGGAAGTTGCCAAAATGCGTGCGGCACGTTTGATCTGGGCAAAACTTGTTAAGGGCTTTAATCCCCACTCCGATAAATCTCTTCCCTTGCGCACGCATTGCCAGACATCTGGATGGTCGCTCACCGCGCAAGATGTGTTTAACAATGTCATTCGCACACAGATTGAAGCGATGGCGGCAACCCAAGGGCATACACAATCCCTGCACACCAATTCACTTGATGAAGCCTTGGCGCTGCCAACAGATTTCTCAGCCCGTATTGCCCGCAATACGCAATTATTTTTGCAGCAGGAGAGTGGGACCACCCGCATCATCGACCCCTGGGGTGGCTCTTATTATGTTGAGCGCCTAACCGCTGATCTGGCGCAAAAAGCATGGGCGCATATAACTGAAGTTGAGCGCTTGGGCGGCATGGCCAAAGCGATTGAAGCCGGTATTCCCAAATTGCGTATTGAGGAAGCTGCCGCTCGCACGCAAGCGCGCATTGATACAGGCCAGCAAAAAATCATCGGTGTGAACTGCTATAAAACGCAAGATGAAAAGCCGATTGATGTGCTCAAAGTCGATAATGCGCTTGTGCGCGCGCAGCAAATTGAAAAACTCACTCAGCTGCGCAGCGAACGTGACCCCGCAGCGGTTAACGCTGCTCTCACAGCGCTCAGCAATGGCGCGCGGGGCGATGGTAATTTGCTTGCCCTTGCCATTGATGCGGCCCGCGCCAAAGCAAGCGTGGGTGAAATGAGCATGGCGCTTGAAACTGTCTTTGGGCGCCACAAAGCTGAGATTCATTCACTCAAAGGTGTCTATAAGCGCGAAGCAGGCGATGCCCCCATCATTGAGCGGGTCATGCAGATGACCAAAGCCTTTGAAGAAAATGAAGGCCGTCGTCCGCGCATCCTCGTAGCTAAAATGGGGCAAGATGGGCATGACCGCGGGCAGAAAGTCATCGCCTCAGCTTTTGCCGATTTGGGCTTTGATGTCGACATCGGGCCGTTATTTGCCACTCCCGAGGAGTCCGCGCGTCAAGCGATTGAACAGAACGTGCATATTGTCGGCGTATCCTCTCTTGCCGCGGGCCATTTAACACTTGTGCCTGAACTCAAAAAAGCCCTCACCGACCAAGGCCGGCCTGATATTCTCATTGCCGTGGGCGGTGTTATTCCGCCGCAAGATTTTGACGCTGTGCGCAAAGCGGGAGCAAATGCTATCTTTCCGCCAGGCACAGTGATTGGCGAGGCCGCCGTTGAGCTCATTGATGATCTCAATGAGCAACTCGGCTATGCCCAGAAAAAGAAGGTGTGATCAATTCGTCTCTGACATCGGCGGGAGCTGGCCTTGAGACATAGGTGCCACTTGCGATGATGGCACAGATGGGGCCGCTGGCGCTGGCGGGGTGTTGGGCGCCGACGTCGTTGCATCCTGATCTTGATCGGCGCGAATAACGGCAACAGTATTGGCATCTTCCTGACGTGGTTCTGCCAAATGCGCACCAATGCTACGGATCACATCGGGCGCATCAGCATAAACGCCATGATTAATAATCCCGCCTGAGAAAGACGACATATCATAAACACGCACACCCAGATGATCGAGCTCAGCACGATCACGCGGTTTTGACGGGTCGAGCGCCCCCACGCGCTGCCGATCACCCGCCAGTGAGCTTGATAATGACAAGGCACGATCAGCATGAGACACAAAAACAGAAACACGCGCATGACCATCAAGGCGCGCCATCTGCTGCTTAAATACATTCAGATCAAGATCTGGCGCAGCTAGCATGACATCACCCAAACGTCCATCAAGATCGGGATGACCCGCAATCGCATTTTCGCGCAAGGCCTCCATTGCAAGCCACGATCCCATGGAGTGAGCGAGAATATGAATACGGCCCACATCAGGCAAAGCCGAGAGATCAGATAAGACTTTTTCAAGCGCATCGCGTGAGGAGGTGGCGCTATCTTTATCAGAGACATATGAAAAGAGATTGGCTTTTGATGGCCATGTGAAAAGCACGGGCACGCCGCTAAAGCGGCCATCATAAACAATTTGCGCCAGACGCAACCGCGCTTCTTCCAGCGAGGTGTTAAAGCCATGCACATAAAGCAAAATATCGCGGCTTGAGCCAACGCGGCCCGAAATGTGAGAGGCAAGCTCTTTACGGAAACGATCCCCGCTCATGCCTTCACTCGCCACAATAGCAAAATGCTTTTGTGGGTTTGGCTTGCCAAATGTTGGGGCTTCAATCACGCCGGCTTGGTGCGAGGGAGGAATAGAAATTTGCGTCAGCGCATATTTGGTGCCCCCTTGCGCACCGGCATCACCATCCCTGCGGGTGGAGACAACAAAAATGGGCATATTCTGAGGATGTGCGGCTGGCGAAGAGCCAAACATGTCCATTGCGCTTGAAGTCAAATCATTCGCGCAGCTCGCCAAGGCAGCACACGCCCCCAGCATAAGAGCGACACGAAAAAATTTGGTAAAATGAAACAAGACGCTCACATTCATGATCTTCAAGGGCTGATATCTCTGGGGAATGGTTTAATCACCTTTGGCATTAAGAAAAGATAATGCACTGCAAAAGTGACGGGAATACGGCCATGAAAAAGCTAAAAAAGTGCTAATGGTTAATAATCACTACACTTCGAGGTGATTGAGACACACCCAAAGTGCCACAATCGTGCCGATCCGCGTCAACACAACGACGCAGTTTCTCATTATCATCCATAGCCCGAAACACCCACACAGTCGCTAAAGCCACAAGCAATAAAAACACAAGCGCCAGCAAATTCACAAAATGCCGATGCTGATAATCAACATTATCATGACCTGCGCTATCCGCGGCTCTAGGGGGTTTGGTGGGGTGACTCTCCATCCCCATATCATAAAAGGCCGCGGGCAATAAGAAAAGGGCGCCCTGAGGCGCCCTGCTCTGTTCATGCCGCATGGGCTGCTTTGGTGCGCGCCTGAATATCGCGCAACACCTCAAGCTCCTGCGCCGTAGGGGGTGGTGTCTCCCCGACATGGGCCGCATAGCTTGGTGCCCAGCCGCAATTCTCGGCAATCTGCTCGCGCGTAACGCCCTGATGGATGGAGACAATCTTCATCTCCTTAGTTTCCGCATCCGGCTCAAACACACACAGATCCGTAATAAGCCGCGTTGGGCCTTTGCTCTTAACACCGAGAGCGCGACGCTCGCGCCCCGTCACACCATGACCCATGGAGGTGATAAAGGGCAATTTTTCAACAAAGGCGCGTTTGCCCATGGCCATAGTGATAAAAATCTCACCACAATTGGTCGCAATTTCTGGCGCGCCGCCACCACCGGGCAAGCGGACTTTGGGTTGGTGATAATCACCCACAACTGTGGTGTTGAGATTGGCAAAGCGATCAATTTGCGCGCCACCTAAAAAGCCAACAGTGATGCGCCCACCTTGCAGCCAATAACGAAACATTTCGGGCACAGAAACTGTAGTGAGAGCAGTGTCACATAATTCGCCATCACCAATGGAGAGCGGCAAAACATTTGGGCGCGTGCCAATGGTGCCAGATTCATAAATCAAGGTGATATGAGGGGCATGTGTGAGGCGGGCCAAATTGCACGCGGCTGAAGGTGCGCCAATGCCAACAAAACACACATCTTCATTGCGCAAAGCACGCGCTGCGGCAATGGTCATCATTTCATTAGACGTAAATGATAAAGACATAAAGCAGCTCCTTACTTCTTGCCATGAACAGCGAAGGCGGCGGCGGTTTTAGACATGACATTTTCATTCATCCACGCCAAAAACGTATCGCGCTCACGCGAGATTTTATCCCATGCGATATAAAAACTATTATCGCGCTTATAATAACCTTGCGCATAAGAGGGATGAGCGCCGCCGGGCACCACCACAATCGCGCCAATTGTCCAATGCGGCAAAATGACTGCATTGGGCGAGCGTGGTCCAAAATCATCCACCACTTCTTCCACAGTCACAATCGTGCGCTTTGAGGCAAGAATGACTTCCTTCTGGCAACCCACAATGCCTTCAAACAACACATTGCCTTCACGATCTGCGCGCAAGCCATGCACGATCCCCACATCAGGGCGCAGAGCTGGCACAGTTGCCAATTGCTCGCCTGTATAAGGACAGGTGATCGATTTAATTTTGGGATTCACTTTTGGAAGATCAACACCAATATAGCCACGCAACATAGCAAAGGGTAAATTTGCCGCGCCCGCTTCAAAAGCATTGGCCATAGCAGCATGCGAATGCTCTTCAATTTCAAGTTTATTTGGCCAGCCATTTTCAACGGCATCACGAATACGATGTGTTGAACCTACACCGGGATTGCCGCCCCATGAGAACACGAGTTTGCGTGCGCAGCCCATACCGATCATTTGATCATAGATCAAATCTGGCGTCATACGAATGAGGGTGAGCTCTTTTTTATGTTGCCTAATCACCTCATGGCCAGCAGCGAAGGGAATGAGATGCGTAAAACCCTCCATCGCCACTTGGTCACCATTGCGGACATTGTCCTCAATAGCTGCTGCCATGTCCATAAATGCGGCCATTGCACAGATCTCCTTTGTGCGCGACCGCTGAGACACTGCGGTCTGCTAATCATAGTCATCTAAATAAAACGCGCGAACGCGGGCGGGTGCTTGGGGCTTAGCGGCCCCAGACTTCTTCCGAAATTTTCACCACGAGTTCAAGCTTGGCCCATTGCTCATTTTCAGCCAAGACATTGCCTTCTTCGGTGGAGGCAAAGCCACATTGTGGGCTCAGGCACAATTGCTCAATGGGAGCAAATTTTGACGCTTCCTCAATCCGACGCAGCACATCATCGCGCTTCTCAAGCGTGCCAGTTTTGGAGGTGATGAGGCCCAGCACAACAGATTTGCCTTTGGGCAGGAAGCGCAGGGGCTCAAAACCGCCGGCCCGATCAGTATCCCATTCAAGGAAATAAGCATCGACATTGACCATGTTAAACATGAGATCAGCGATAGGCTCATAGCCGCCTGAGGAAATAAAGGTCGAGCGGAAATTGCCGCGGCAGACGTGCATAGAAATTGTGAAATCGGAAGGGCGATTGGCGGTGGCCGCATTGATCATGCCCGCGTAGATCTGGCCTTGCTTTTCTGGATCATCGCCGCGCGCTTTGAGCATGGCGCGTTGTTCTGGATCACACAAATAGGCAAAGCTGCAATCATCTAATTGCAGATAACGGCTGCCCGCGTTGTAAAAACCAGTGAGCGCTTGATGATAGGCTTGACCCAAATCAGCATAAAACTCTTCCATGGTCGGATAAACGCCCGCATTGATCATTTTGCGCCCGCCGCGATAATGCAACATGCTTGGGCTGGGGATGGAGACTTTAGCTGTTTGTTTTGTATGAGCGGCTAAAAATTTAAAATGGTCGATGTGAGGGTGATGTTTGGAGCCTAATTTGCCCATAACACGCGGCGCTTGCGCTTTGGTTTGCACGCCCGTGAATTGAATACCTTGATCCACATCGATTAGTTCAACACCATCAAGAGCGCCCAAGAAATCCATGTGCCACCATGCGCGGCGAAATTCACCATCGGTGATGGATTTAAGACCGATATCTTCCTGCCGCTTGATGATTTTGATGATCTCAGCATCTTCAATGTCTTTCAATTGTTCTGCCGAGATTTTGCCCGTGAAGAAATTGGTGCGCGCATCCTTGAGAACAGCGGTGCGCAAAATGGAGCCGACATGGTCAGCGCGAAAAGGTGGTTTTGTTCTTTGCATGATAGACTCCTCGTAACTATAGTATGGGTGATGGGCTGCGCTCGGCAACGCCCAATAGGGTTGATAAGGTCGCGTGATCGCGCGCTAATGCCTCACTGCTGCTTTGATGCGCAATCATGCCGCGTTCAAGAATTATGGCGTGATCGGTCAGGGGCAAAATCTTCTTTGCGCTTTGCTCAACCAAAATGGCGGCCAACCCTTCTTCGCGAATGATACGACGCAAAGCGGCCAGCAATTCATCAACGATGATCGGGGCGAGACCTTCGAGTGGTTCATCGAGCAAAAGCACACGCGGGTTAAGCGCTAAAGCACGGGCAATGGCGAGCATTTGCTGTTCACCACCCGAGAGCTGATTGCCCATATTTGCACGCCGTTCCTGCAAGCGCGGGAACATAGCAAACAGGCGTGCGAGATCCCACGGACCTTTGCGCATGATGGCGGTAATATTTTCTTCAACTGTCAGCGAGCGGAAGATGTTGCGCTCTTGCGGCACCCAGCCAATGCCGAGATGAGCGCGCTGCTCAGGCCGCAAGCGTGTCACATCACGCCCGCCTAAAAACACAGAACCACCACGCCAGCGCGTGAGCCCCACAATGGAATTGAGCAAAGTGGTTTTGCCCGTACCATTACGGCCCAAAAGTGCGAGTGATTGCCCCTCAGCAATACGCAAGGAGACATCATTTAAAATCAACGCTTCGCCATAGCCTGCGCTGAGATGATCAAGTCGTAAGAGATCAGGCATAAGTGATCTCCTCTTCGCCGAGATAAACTTGTTTGACACGCGGATCACGCGCAATGTCTTCAGCCGTACCATCTACCAAAAGCGCGCCATTGACGAGCACTGAAATGGTTTTGGCAAAGCGAAACACCAGATGCATATCATGCTCAATCAAAATGAGCGCCACATCGCTGGGCAAACGTGCCACCACATCCAAAATCTGCTCACGCTCTGATTCAGGAACACCTGCCGCAGGCTCATCCAGCAAGAGAACTTTGGGCTTGGCCGCGACAGCCACCGCAATTTCAAGCAGACGTTGCTTGCCATAAGGCAAAGCGCCAACGCGCTCATCCATGACATCAGCAATTCCGAGATCTGATAAAAGGTGAGCTGCTTCATCAACAATCGCGCTTCGCGTGCCAAGAGGATGAAACCATTCGCGGCCCGCATCCTCACGTTCATGAATGGCAAGCACAACAGATTGGAGCGGAGATAAATCAGCAAAGAGCTGATTAATTTGAAAGGTGCGCGCAATGCCCGCCACCGCGCGCTGGCGCAAAGTCCAGGATGTTATATCTTGTCCCGCAAAATGAATGGTGCCAGAGGTTGGCGCCAACACACCCGTTAGCTGATTAACAAAAGTGGTTTTGCCCGCCCCATTAGGGCCAATCAGCGCATGGCGCGCGCCTTGATATAATTTAAGCGAGACATGATCGGTCGCAATCAACCCACCAAAGCGTTTGCATAAATCGCGCGTTTCTAAAATAGGCGTGTTCATTGCCTCGCTCATAGGCGCTCCTTTTGCGATGAGCGCTTAAAGCGCGCGACCAGATTTGAGAGCAGACCCAATATGCCGCCGCGCACATAAAGCACGAGCAAGACCAACACCAGCCCGAGCCAGAGCGACCAATATTTAGGTCCCATCAACCCAAAAATCACTTTCAACACAGCCGTGACGGGGGCGACATTAAGGGCAGACGGCAAGACATTCATCAGCGCCGCAAGCCATACATCAGGCGCGCCCGAACTAAAGAGATCTTGCAGCAACCGAAATGCCACTGCACCAATCACACCGCCATAAAGACTGCCTGCACCACCAAAGACCAAAATTAACAAGGCATCAGCCGAGCGGTGAAAGGCGATCATATCAGGTGAAGCAGATTGAGATGTTTGCGCCAAAAGCGCGCCCGCAATGCCCGCATAACTCGCACCCAAAGTGTAAATCGCAATTAAACGCGGATTGACTGGCACACCAATGGCGCGCGCGCGCAAAGAATTACCTTTGATGGCTTTAATTGATAAACCGAAGGGCGAATGAACAATACGCCGCGCCAGCATGAATAAAGCAAACAGCACCACCATCGAATAAAGAAAAGCGGTTTTGTTATAGAGATCAAAATCAAACAGCCCGAGAACGGGCGAGGAGATGATGCCCTGCAATCCATCCGCGCCGCCCGTCAGCCATCGCATTTGATTGATAATTTCTGCTAAAATCAACGCAACACCCAATGTCACCATGAGGCGCGTCAAATCACTGCCACGCAGCACCAAAAAGCTCGTCGCAAAACCCAAAAGACCCGTCACCCCCGCGGCAATGATAAGGCCTATAATGGGATCGCTGAGAGGAAATGTCCCCATGCCGGCTTTGGCCACCAAGCCCGCGACATAAGCCCCAAGACCAAAAAAGGCACCCTGTCCTAATGTGACAATGCCGGCAAAACCCAAGATGAGATCAATCGACATCGCCAGCAAACCAAGAGTGATGATTTCCGTCAGCAAGGCCAAACGCGAAGGGAAAATAAAATAAAGCGCAAAGGCAAATAGCCAAAACGCATATTCATGCCAACCCCAACGGCTTGAATCGAGCAGACGTTGGGCAGCTAATGATCTGTGTGTGGGAGCAGCACTCATTCTAGACCTCAGCGCGCCGTGGAGCGTGTGAACAGACCTTGCGGCCTGACGATCAACACAACCACCATAATCGTGTAAATGATAAAGCCACCAACCGCCGGCACATAATATTTACCCGCGACATCCGCAACACCAAGCAGCAATGAAGCAAAGAAAGGCCCCGTGATGGTCGTGGTGCCACCCACCGAAATCACAATCAAAAAATAGATCATATATTTGAGTGGAAAGGTCGGATCGAGGCTGACAATGCCCGTTGATAATGCACCCCCCAATCCCGCAAGCCCAGAGCCCACAGCAAAAGTCAGCGCAAAAATAAAATTCACATTAATCCCAAGCCCGCGCGCCGCGCGTCCATCATCAACCGCAGCACGCAATTGGCTGCCAAAGCGCGTTTTGGATAAAACGAGCTGCAAGCCAATGGTAAGAAGGCTGCAAATGGCAATCACGAACAGGCGATAAATACCAATGCTCGCCCCTAAAAAATCAACCCGACCTTCAAGCGAGGGGGGCAGATTGATGATCTGCTGATTAGCGCCCATAGCGTAATCAACAAGCGCCATCGCGATGAACACCAGCCCAATGGAAAAGAGAACTTGATCAAGATGGCTTTTGTCATAAAGGCGCACATAAAGCGTGCGCTCAAGCACAGCACCCAAAACAGCCGACACCGCAAAAGCGGCGGGTAAACACCAATAAATCGAAATGCCATACATATTCATCATGACGACAGCCAGATAGCCACCGGCCATTGCAAAAGCGCCATGCGCCAAATTGATAAAATTCATCAAGCCGAGCGTAATGCTCAGGCCAATGCCCAACACAAAGAGCAACATTCCATAGGCAATACCATCAAATAAAATCGTCAGCATATCCCGCCCTTTGATCTGCGGCCCCGCGCGGCACTCAGAACACTCGTGCGCTGTGTGGCGTGGGACAAGAGAAGCGCTGCACGTGACGCGCAACGCTTCATTTTATCATTCACATAAAATTTTATTTATGTGTGGGGTCTTTCACATTCGCAATCGTGTCAAACTCCACATTGTAGAGCTGACCATTCTTCTTCTCGACCTTGCGAATATAGACGTTTTGCACGATGTCGCGGGTTTGCGGATCAATGCTAATGGGACCGCGTGGGCTGACCCATGCTTCACCCTTCATCGCCTCAATCAATTTCGTGCCGTCCGTATCGCCTTTGGTCTTCTCCAAAGCTTTATAAATCAGCGCCATGCCATCATAACCATTTACGGCCATAAAGTTAGGACGCAGATTATTGGTGGCTTTCATAAAGGCGGCCACAAAGGCTTTATTTTCTGGCGAATTATGATCGGTGGAATAATCATGCGAGGTGATCATGCCGATGACATCATCGCCCATAGAATTGAGCAAATCATCATCGGTCACATCGCCTGTGCCGATCACTTTAATGCCAGCCTGTGTGAGGCCACGTTCATTAACCTGCTTCATCAGAGAAGCGCCCTGCCCTGATGGCACAAACAAAAAGAGCGCATCAGGCTTCAGGTCTTTTGCTTTTTGCAAAAAGGCCGCAAAATCAGGATTTGCAAGTGGCGCACGCAATTGATCAAGCACCTGCCCGCCCTCTGCTTCAAATTTAACTTTGAAAGCTTTTTCAGCATCAAGGCCTGGGCCGTAATCCGAGACGAGTGTCACAACTTTTTTAATGCCATTTTTAACTGACCATTCCGCAATTGGAGTGGTGTTTTGTGGCAGAGTAAAGCTTGTGCGCACAAAATAAGGCGATTGCTCAACAATCATAGATGTTCCCGCCGCCATAATCACAGCAGGCACTTTGGCTTGTGTCGCAACAGGGCCAACAGCCAAAGCAAGAGGTGTCAAACCAAAGCCGCCCAAAATCGCGGCCTTGTCATTAACAACCAATTCTTGCGCCAAACGCTTGGACATATCTGCTGTGCCCTGATCGTCTTTCACAATCAGCTCAATCGTTTTGCCCGCAACCTTGTTGCCATGTTCAGCAATGTAAAGACGAGCAGCCGCTTCAATTTGGCGGCCTGTGGACGCAGAGGCGCCCGTCATTGGCAGAATCAAACCCACCTTCACACTGTCTTCCGCCATGGCGGCTAAAGGCCCTGCGAGAGTGAGCGCCACCGCAGCACTCAATACGCTTTTTGAAAAAGATTTATGCGCCATTTATATGTCCTCCTTGCATCCAACCCCATGCCCAAACCCCACAGCTTTATGCGCGCTGTGCGGGCAGTGCCTATCCCCAAATGTGTAGCTAAGACTAGTTTCCAAGCCTTGGTCAAGACTTAGCAAAGATCTGCACTCTCAGACTATCATTCTTTTGTTGGGGAGTGGTGAAATCATAGACGTTGATCGGGTCATCCACATGAAAGCGGCCATAAGCGCTCAAGCTATCTGCCAAAAAATTTGGCAGTGCAAAAACAGTGAGCATATGCAGCATGAAATAATAGCCTAAAAGCATAGCAATATTTAGAAAATTATTCCCAAGCTTATTGACTACTGTCAAAAATTTGTCACATTTTGGGTTAGCGCAGGGTAAATTTTGGTCTCGATGTCTAATTCTTAGACATTAACGCACCCAATAAATCTCAGGCGTTATTTTAAGCAATTAATAAGCTTGGCTTTAAAGTCAAAGCAAAATTATTTCTGGAGGGAAATATGATGGGAAAATTGAATAAAATTACTAAACCACTTGCGGTAATATGTGTTGCTGGATCGATGATGTTTAATGGGGTGAGTGCGAGTTATGCAGATGACACGCTGTTTCCCAGTCGTGCGATATCTCGTTCACTCAGTGACTCTGCTATTCACCAAATTATTATTGACATACAAAACGACGCAAAAATAAACAATCCCAGACAAAGGGTGAATGCGCGCGCGCTCGCCTCAACCGTGGGCTGGACATCATTTTACGCCAGCTTGGTTGTATTAAACGCTTATACCGCTAATGGCAGCATCAACACTCTTGATTATATATCTGCCGCCGTAGGCTCTATGGCTGGAGCATTCTCCTCATATTATCTTAGAGGCTATATAGCGAAAGCAACTAGCCATTTTGAGGAGCCCAATTTTGCCTACTATGCTGCACAAGCAGGTCTGGGGGCGTCTATCGTAGGCCCTGCATTAATAGGTTCAAATATAGCAAATCTTGTATATAATGGAATTATGAAAGAAGATCCTTTCAAGCCAAAGGGTGGCAATGAACCACCCAGAAGAAAATTGGCGGCCAGTGAAAGCAAACCTAACTCAAATCTTCTCTTTCCTTCTATTTACGATGGTGCCCGTGATCCTGCATTTCAGAAAGTGCTCCATGGATATGAGTATAAGATGGATGTTGCTTATTTAAATGCGGCGTCTGATAAATTTTTAGGTGATGTACTTAATGTTTTAGATGACTTTAAAAGATACCAAAATCTTTTATTTTATATGAACATATGTAATGGCAGCATTCAAGCCCCATTAGAAGCTCGATGCAGCGATGTGCGTAAAGATTATGTTGATGCTGTAAATAAACTTGTCAAACACTTTGAAAAATTACAACAAGTGGCAATAGAAATAAAAAAATGGCAAAACGCAATAGTTCGCACTTATGTGGCTCAGAAGCACCTAAAAAAATATGTAGGAAATTTCTATATTGATGACAACAATTCAAAGCGTCATTATTTCGAATGCACGTCTAAAGGAGTTTGTGAACAGGTTTATATAGGACCCAATCATACTTGCTCCGTTGATCCATCAAACTTTAAACCTTGCCCAAATCCATATGCTCTAAAGCCCACAGAAAAGAAGGCCGAGGTAATGAAGGCTTCAGTTGATGGCGTAAACAACTCGCATGAAAAGCATTTCAACCGGAGCACTGTCCATCCTCGCCCGGGCATGGGTGATCACAAAAAAATGACTCAATCATTACCCGTTGCGCATCGATAAGCACTGAACATGCTTGCATCATCATCCCAGACGGCTCTGCACTGTCTGGGGTGATTTACAGCAATATAGATCATCCATATTTAACCGATAAGCGGTGCGCCCAGATCAACGCTGACAATTTCAGGAGGGCGACCAAAA
>Ga0164296_1000471_pt1 | contig 47627 bp, 39 predicted proteins | sample GEODES057metaG_FD_113533 | JGI IMG/M metagenome (GOLD analysis project Ga0164296, IMG submission 113533) | Dystrophic lake water microbial communities from Trout Bog Lake, Wisconsin, USA - GEODES057 metaG | ecosystem: Environmental > Aquatic > Freshwater > Lake | place: USA: Trout Bog Lake...
ATCATTAGTAAATTCTTTCCTGTATAATAAATATTTATAGAGCAAAGAATCATTAGTAAATTCTTTCCTGTATAATAAATATTTATAGAGCAAAGAATCATTAGTAAATTCTTTCCTGTATAAAAATATTTATTAAATTTTATCATTTATTAATTTATAATTATATATTATACTTATATGAATGATCCGATAAAAATAATTTGGAAATATAAAAATAATAATAGAAGAACTCAATATGCAATATATATTTTTATAGGTGATGTTACAAAAAATATTAAAAAAATATTAGATAAAATAAGAGATCTTAATTTTTATGATTCATTAATAAATTTAACTAAAGATGAATATAACCAATTGGAAAAATATTATGGTAATAAATGGTATTCAAAGTTTTTTAATTCATATCATATTAATTCAACAATATATTCTATAAAAGAATCATCAGTATTAAAGAATGAATTAATTAACAAATATACTCAAAAATGGTATGATGATAATATACTTACTCATGAATTAATAGAAAAGAAATTAATTTATTCATATGAGTCTATAATTAAATATGATCTTGAAAGAAAAAATAAAAAAAAAGTTCAAGAAGCAGCCGTATCTTCGGAATTTGATGATTTTAATGATTATACAACTACAAAAAAATTAGACATCAAAAAATTATTTGCAGTAAAGGAACAAAAAGGTGGTAATTATGGTAATAATTATAATGAAGAATTTAATTTAAGTGGTGGATTTTATAATTTAATTGATGATTCTATTATTGGTAATTCTATTATTGGTGGTTATGATGATGACCATCAAGATGATATTAACGACGATGATGAAATATTACACGAAGATAATGATGATGATGAAAACGATAATGTTAATAAATCAATAGATGAAGAAGATGAAACACAAGAAACACAAACGGAAATAACAGAAGAAGAAGAGGTTGATTTAAATGAAATTGAACAAATATATAAAGATTCTGATGCTAAATTTGATGAAAGTGTTGTTAAAACAGCATCTCTTATTAAAGAAGCATTAAACGATAATAAGATATTCGAAAAAATAACAAATGAAATGATTAAATTTGATCAATCAAAAGATAATAATATATATGATGATACAATAAAAGATACATATAAAAAAATATATGTTACATCACAATATATTTTTAAAGATGATACAATAAAAGTTATTAAAGATAAAGTTTGTGTTAGTATTAAAAATAATGAAAAATATGGTAATCAATCTTATTTATTGCCCTCAAGACAATATATTTGGTCAGAATATTATTATAATGATAAAATAGAAAAAATTATGATTGGTCAAAAATGGTTACGTCGTAATGAAATTTTAACTATTGATATAGAACCAAATAACAATTTACGTCTATATGAAGATTTAGATGGACAATTAAAAATACTAAGAGATAATTTAAAAAGATATAGTTCAAGAATAAGACGAGAAGATGATGATACTAATATTTTATTAGATTATGATGATTATATACAAAATAATGAGATATATATGATAGATTTATATAATGAATTTGGAAAAAATTATAAAAAAGATACAGAAACAATAAAAAATTTACAAGAGGTATATCTTAAATTATATTTTCCAAAAGTAAGAACAGATGAAATTAAAAATATAATAGATTATTTAAATAATCCAGAAGATAAAGTTGAATCGCAAAGAATGATTAATGTATATGAAACACTATCGAATGATTTATTAATAGAAAATGAGATTATGACAATGGTTGAAAATGTTAAAGTTAATAATGAATATAAGAAATTGTTTAAGACAACTTATATATTACAATCAAATATTCATTTAAAACTACGTCAAAAAAATTTAGATCAAAAGATAGATTTATATAGAATATTTAATGAATTTATAGTAGATAAAACCTTTCCATTTATAACATATCAATCATTAGATGGTAATGTAGTTTTTAAAGTTAATGAAAAAGAAATAAATGATTTAATGAAAGAAACAGAAAATATTGATATTATTTCTAAATGGTTTGAAAATACAATGTTTGGTATTTCATTTAAATTTAAAATTAATGATAAATTTGGTGATAGATTTATGAGTATAACAATAAGCGATACTGGTAGATTAGAATATAAGATGGTATGGAAAGAAGAAGATCAATCTACAATAGATGATGTTAAAATATCATATAAATATGTTAGAAATTTAATAAAGAAATTAAATAGTGAAAAAAACAGACATAAATTTGAAGAACCAGAAGATTCAGAATTTAAATTTGCATTTATAAATACTGTACAAAAATTTGATCTACCAGAAAAATATATAATAAATCATAATGATCTATCAGAATTTTCTAGATATTTTTATCCATATATATCTCTTGTAATTGACCCACGTAAACGTTTAAGTAAACAAGATAAAGAAGAGACAAGTAAATTTGGTACTTATTTACGTTATAAGAGAGTATCAAAATATGATAGTCAGTCTAAGATTGAACAACGTATATTATATTTTTTAAGAAATTATGAAATAACAGATAATGTTTTAGTAAATGAGATTAGTAAACAATTTAATATTACTATTGAGAAAGCAGATGAGGAGTTACAGAAAATAAAACAAAGATATCCTTACATTAAAAAATCTAGAAAGATATTAAAAAAATTAGAAGTTGCACCCAAATATAAATCACCTGGTATAAGTATTGATATTATTGGCAAACAACGTGAAAATTATAAAATACGTATTTCTGGTGTTCGTGATAAAGAACAATTAGAAAGAATGTGTCAATTTATGAATATTTTAATTTATTTATATAGCGAGACATATTTATACAAAAAACCTGAATTACAAGAATTAAAAGAAAAACTTAAGAAATTAACAAAGATTGCTAAAAGAAGAAGTAAAGTAGTTGATGTTGTTAATTATGAAGCTGAAGCAAAATTAGTGAAGGAAATGGCAAAACGTGATAAAGAACGTATTGGATATAAACCAGAAGAAGGACAAAATCAATGGACACGGTGTTGTCAAAATAGTGGTGATGGTAAAAAACGTAGACCACAACAATATAATGCATCAACAATGGCTGAATTATTAAAGAAAGGATATAAACTAAATAAAAAAACTGGTGAATATGAACGAAGAGTATTTGTAAAGAATGCTAAAACAGGTAAAAAAGAAGAAGTAGTATTAAAAACATTAAAATTTTCTGATTTTGATGAAGAAGGTAATCCAACAGGAAATGAAATACATTACGCGTGTGATCCAGAAGAAAATGGAGAACATTTTTATGTTGGCTTTTTAACAAAATGTAGAAATCCATTTGGACATTGTATGCCTTGTTGTTTTAAGAAAGATCCAGCAATGACAAAAAATACTGGAAAAATTAATTTTTATAAAACATGTCAAGGTGTTGAAATAAAAGAAGATAAGAAAGTAGAAGATATAAATTTATTAGAACAATTATATATTTTACAAGATACTAATAAAATTCAAGATGGTCGATTTGGATTATTACCTAAATATTTAGATTTCTTTTTTAATACTATGTTAGAAAAAGATAAATTTATTAAACAAAATTATTTAACAAAAACAAAAAATGGCTATTTTTTCAAATATGGTTCATCACAAGAAAATTATCAATTCTTAAATGCTATAGGATCATGTATTAATATGTCAGTAGAACAACTTAAAAATAAAATAACAACTATATTAGAGAAAGATTTTACTGAACAGTTATATACTGCATTAAACAATGGTGATATTAAGAGTCAATTTGGTAATAAAACTAATTTTATAGAATTTATTAAATCTAATCCTATACTAGACTTTGATCTTATGAATAATATTCTATGTTTACCCGGTACTATTTATAAAAATGGTATGAATATAATAGTATTTAATAAAAAATCTATAATAATAAGTAAAACATTTGAAAAAGAAAAAATAAGAGAGGATTTTGAATTAATGTGTGGAAATATAGAAGATTATGAATCATTAACATCACTTTTAAGAGAAAATATATTTTTATTAAAAGATGGTAAAAACTATTATCCTATTACTATGGTTGAAAAAACAGATGAATCTACAAAAGATATTAAAATAAGTAAAACATTCAAATTTGAAAATAAAAAAAATAATATAATACTACATGTATCAGAATTTTATCAAAAGAATTGTAGAGGATCTTTTATGGATGCAATAATACATAGAGAATCGTTACCAACAGCAAGAGAAGTATTATTTTATTTAACACAAGTTAATAATAAAAAATATGAACCAAAATATCAAATTATTGATTCAAGAAATAAATGTAAATTCTTTGTTACTGAAAATAATACATTAATACCAACACGTCCTAGTGGTTCAATATATAATATTCAAATTGTTAAAACAACTGATAAATATATAAAATCATTTAAAGAAACTTATGCTGATTTAGAAGAAATATATAAATTAACAAAACAACAATTAGATGTAAAACCATATCAAGTATATTATAACGTAGAAGATGGGAATAAAATATTAGTTACAGCCATTGTAACTAAATCATTTGATGTTGTTCCTGTTATTGAAGAAAAAATTAAAAAAGAAGATTTAGACAAATTAGGATTAAAATATGAGAATGTTCCATTAGTAGATAAAATAGATAATGATATTATTAAAAGAAAAACAAATATTACTATTGATGAAAGAGTTGTTAATGTTAATAAAGATTCATATTATACAGAAAGTTATGAATTATTTAGATTAGAATTTAGTAATTATCTAAATCGTATAGAGAATCAATCATTGAAAACAAAAGTACAAAAGATCATTAACAATAAGAAATATACAATTAATGATAAAACAGAAAATTTAAGATTAATTTTATATAAACTAGTTGATAAGAATGCAGCTGACAAATATAGAAAGATTATAGAATCAAAAAATATAACTGTTGATGAAGATACAAATATAGAAGTTGATGAGAATGCTGCTCAAGAAGGAGGTAAATATGATAAATTGATTCATATTACAAAAGAAGATCCTGATTTAAAAACCTATATAGTTAATAATGATAGAGAATCATGTAATATACATAAAGACAAAGAGGAGTGTAATACAAATATACATTGTCATTGGACAAGAACTGGTTGTTACATGTCTTTAACTAAATCACTAGTAATAAAATTTATTAATAAAGTAAGTGATGAATTATCAGTTGGTGATCGTAAAGCATTAGAAATACTTAAAATAGATGATTATTATGTATCTGATATAGTTGATTATAGTAAATATACTATACGTGAAAATCAAAAGATCATTAGAAGTACTGGAAGTAATGTTAAGAAAGCATTAGGTGATATTTTTGGCGCGGATAATATACCTGTTATTGGTAAAAAGAAAATGAAAACATTAGTAGAAGGCAATTATCAACAACTTAATCAAGAATATCCACTTATTGATATGAAGGAATATTATTTACAAAAAATCATAAATGGTAATTTAACTATATTTAGAGCATATGTTAATGGTTATTACTGGCATAAAAATATTAATAATGATGCTGAAGTTAAGAATTTAGGTTATTATTCACCATTACAAACAGAATTATCAAATTATTTTAGAGGATCTGTAATTGAATGGTTACGTAATCCAAAACATGAATCAAAAGTTAAAAATTTAACGAGCTATATGAATCTAAATAAATCAAAGAACATTAATGATTTCATTATAAAATTAGGTAGTTCAACAAATTATACAACAAATTATATAGTAGAATTATCAGTTTTAAGCATAATAAACAATATACCTATTATAATACATAATGATTTGAATATACCAATTTATGTTTTTGATAAAGGACTTATATATGATAATAAAGTTAATAAAATAAGTGAAATCAAAAAATATATTGATAATAAAGATAAATATATTAATATCCGATTTATATATGTATTAAACACTGATGTGCCCGATGGTATTGAAATTTTATATTTTAGTAAATAAATAAATAAAAAGAATTTAAAGAGCTGAAAACAACATATTATTTTTTTTCACCGGTTAAAATTCTATAGAAAGAATTTAAAGAGCTGAAAAAAACATATTATTTTTTTTCACCGGTTAAAATTAAAAAATCATTTATAATATAATATATATATATTATCGAGATGTCTAAATCTAAATCTAACTTATTGAATGAATTAGTTGAAAAACAATTAAAGAATGTATATTATGCTAATAAATTAACATATAGAGATCTGAACAGATTAACAAAATATATTGATCATTCTATCTTTACAGATAAATGTTGTATATGGAATGGATATATTAGTGAGACAGGAGTTGATAACAAAAATTATTATATTAATTTCTTTTTTAAAGATAAAAAAGTAAGTTTACATAGACTACTATATACAAACTTTGTCGGTGTTATTAATGCAAATGAATATATAAGAGTAGTATGTAAAAATAAAGGTAAATGTTGTTGTATAAATCATTTTGTTAAATTTACAATTACAAATGACGATAATATAGATGAAGGAGAAAGTGAAGAAGATGAAACAACAGAAGAAGAGCAAGAAATTATTAATGACAATGGTGATAATAGTGATAATAGTGATATTGAAACCACTGAAAGCGATGATGATTTTATTGTTAAATTTTAAAAATATAATTATATATAATATATGTTAACAAAACCATCTGGAGGATTTCCACCAATAATAAAATGTTCAAAAGCTGATTTAAAAGTAATAACTGAAAACAAAAATAGAGAGTTTAAAGGTGTTAAAAATGCAGTTTCAATAAAAGATATAATGAATAAACGTATCAATTTTTCATCATAATGAAACGTTTTATGAAATAAAAAAATTATAATATATTATATATATATTATAATTATATGGATAAATTTAAAGAAAAATTAGAAAAGATCGAAAATAAAGACAAAAATAAAAAAGATGTTGTAAATAACGATGATACTATTTCAAAAACAGGTAAAAAAATAAATGATACAAATTTATTTGTAAATGCATTAGAATACTATGATAGAAACAGTGAAAAATATGCAGATAAACTTAATAATGTACATTATTATAACATTGAAGTTGCTGAAGATGATCTACATCACGATGTAATACATTGTTATGATTCAGATTTTAAAGAAATTTTTAAATCAAGATTTGAACTTATTGGTATCCATGAAAAATTTTCACATATTTGGACATGGGGATGGAGTATGCCAAATGTTCGTAAAGGAGTAATAAATATTATAAGAAAAATTTTAATATATGGTACAGAATTAGATCCAACTGCGAGTATTTTAAAATCAGAACTAATAACATCACGGTTTATAATTACAAATGATATACAGTTAGATATACATTGTGCGATTGCCTCTTATTTATCTAAAAAAGACATTATATTTAAATATAATATGTTTGGTAGTTCAGAAATAACTAAAAAAGATGGTGTTGACTATATTAATAACATGCATGGAGATTATTCAATTAAAGTTAATAACGATTTCCAACTAGTTAATTATATTTTTCTATTAGATCCTATATAATATATGGAGTATATTCATAATCTAATTCTTTATCAATATGTACTTCATATTCTTTATTATCTAATTGGTGTACTTTAACCATATCACCAGTAAATAATTCTCTCTTGTATTTATGTAAAAAGAATTTTATATTTTCATCTCTATTTGTACTAACAATATAATATTCGTATTGTGTAGAATTATAATACTTTTGTCTCCCCATTAAAGTCAAAAATTTATATTTATCATTAACATCAGCTGAATTATTAACTAGATAACCCATTTTTTTAAATGCAGTTGGTCCTCCACGTGTATACATACCAAAACTATATGGATCTACTACATCTGCAGGAATCATATAATCGTCTCTTTTAAATGGAGGAGTTAAAGGATCATTATATGTTTTATAATCATAATTTCTTAAAATACCATAAATATCTTGTGTTTGTATAATTGGAACTTGAGGTGTTATTATTTCCATAGTTTGTTGTGTTTGTTGTGTAGTTTGATTATTATTTTCAGTATTATTTTCAATAATGTTTGTTTCATTTTCTTTTCTAGATGGTTCTATTCTATTTCTATAATAGATATATACAAAAAACAAAACTAATACGACTAATATTAATTTTAATAAAACATGTGTTTCTATATCGTTATTACCACCTAACTGATTAATATTTGTTTTTAAAAATAAATTTTCTAATATATTACTATTATTGTACATATATAATAGTATTATATTTTTATTTATTTCTTTACTAATTATATGTTACTATGTCATATAGTAGGATTTAATAATAAACTAAAAAATGACTTTGTATCAACATTAATAAATTTATCAGATAATATATTAGTTTTAGATATTGACGATATTTCTAAAAAAATAATGTTTGATAAAGATTTCTCTAAATTTTATAACCAATTTATTGATCCGAATAATAAAAATAAAATTGTTTTATTACAACAATTATCTTTTATATGGAAAAATAAAATAACTACAGAAATAAATAATATATTAAATATTAACGAATCTAAATTTATTATTTTAATTGGGTTGATAACATTTTTTCTTGATTATCGTATAAAAATAAATCTAAACGAAGAAATAAATAATAAATTTTTTGTTAATACAAATACACAAGATCATATTAAACAATTAATAGAATATAATTTACATACATATAAAAATGATATTATTAATGGTTCTTTTCCATTAAAATATTTAGATCATACTTATCTTAAAACACAACGAAATGAATTACGTGATCAATATTTTATGAGAGATTATAAATTAAAAAATTATGATACTATTATTAATTGGATTGAACAAAATACAAAATCTTTTTATAATAAAGAAAATAGTAAACCAGTATATATCGCCAGTTTTAATAGATACGAAGATTCTATTCCAATGCATTCTGATTCTATTATTGGGTATAATGATAAATGGTTAGCATTAGCGTCATTATATCCAAAAAATAAATTTAAAAAGGGTGTTAGTTTTGTAGGTGGTATTAAACGACCATATATTAAAGAATTAGGATTACAATATTTTAAAGAATTAAATAAATGTTGTTACTTATATGAGTTATTTCCATCAAAACATATTGATAATTTCAGATCACTTATTGATAATAATACTTTTATTAAGAGAGAATATATATCAAATATTAAAAAAGAATTAGAATTAAATGATACATTTTTTGATAATTATAAATTAATTTGATAATTATAAATTAACTTAACAACACGATAATATTATACTATATATTATTATACATGTCAAAAAATCCAATAATAGCTATTGTACAATTTCAAACAATTGATGGTGAACGACATAGTGGAATACATGAATCAAAATGGACAAATGAATTACTTAGTCATTATAAACTAAAAGAAGATATAGAAGATTATGTTTCTTTTTTAAAATTAAAAACTATATATGATTTGTTTGGATTTATAGATATTATTATTAAACCAACAGATAACCATATTTTAAATATAGAAGATTTATATTATACATCTGATTATGTATATCAAGCAATATTCAAGTGTCCAGTACCTACAGATAATAGTACACACCAAACTTTAGTTAATGAATCGAATAAATTAGGTACATTAATGTTAGGAGAAAAACACATTGTTGATGGAAATATGATATTAATAAAAAGATCAATTATAAATAATAATTTTTATTATGAAGATATTTCTTTTGATGATATTACTCAAATTATTAAACATCAATTTTTACACCAAGCAGTAATTGTTAAACCAGACAATTCAATAGATAATTCACAGTATATTTATAATCCATTAGAAATTAATTTTGGTCAATCTCATTTGGATAATTCCAGATATTATGAATTTAAATTCTTGGAATATAGATTATTTTTTCATATTGATATTAAAGCAGAACAAACAGAACAGAATTTCAATAAAATTGCCTCAGTTATATATGGGCGTCGTGTTTATGGTAATGTATTAATATCTTTAACAGATAATTCAGATTCATCACCTATTAACTTTGATATTGATGCAGATTTATTAAATATGATATATATGGTATGTCTTTATAATAAAGTAAATAAATGTGAAATAGATAAAAAGAAATATGCTAGAAAGATGGAATTAAATAATAAAGATATAGAAGATTATGATCCAACTAAACATACTGATTTTAATCATAATGGATTTCCAGAAGTTACATTATGTCCTAATTTTTTCTATATAATTAAAAATGAATATATATGTATACCAAAAGAATTTAATGATAACAATATAGATATTTTTAATTTATATGATAAGTCAATTTTTGATAATTAAAATATAATATATATTATATAATGAATTTTCAAAATCAAAATATAATGAACGGTAGTACAGAAGGTACACCTATCACACAATTAAGAAGAGATTTAATTCAAAATGATGATGATTCTCAATATTCAATAGCATCAATTAAAACATCAACTGATATTAGACAACTTGTAAATGAAATAAATAATGATATTAAAAATAAAAATAATGATAAAAAAGATTTAGATATTATTAGTAAAAAACAGGAAACTGACACAACTACATTAACTGATACTGATAATGAAAAACCTAAAAAAATAAAAAAAAAAAATAACAACAAATATTCTATTATTGAAGATTCAATATATGATGGAATATTGTTATTAATTATTTTTATATTAATGTCTCAGCATTTTGTTAAAAACTTTATAGGTAATTATATTAATATTATAAATGTTAATCAAGAAGGTGTTGTTCCAATGCTCGGTGTTGTAACATATGGTTTTATATTTGTTGTTGTATTCTTGTCAGTAAAAATATTGATTTACAAAATATGTGGGGTATAAAAATATTTTATTTATTGTTATCTAAAATTTTAACAATAAAGTTATATATATTATTAATTGTTTCTTTATCTTTATTATTTACTTCTATAATTAATCTCTTGTTTTCAAGTATTAATTTAAATTTACTATTATCATATATTTCTTGTATGATATTTTCGATATTATGGTATTTATGTAAATTTGGAAATGATAATATGTCTTGTTTAATTTGATTATATTTTGTTAAAAGTATAGTATTATTATCAGAATTTAATATTTTTATTATATTATAATCTTCTGTATAAATATTATCATTACTATCTTTTATTTGCGAATAATACATTCTGCGTAAAATAGTCTTTTCACTTATTTTAATAAATTTATTATTATTAATAGAATCTATTTTAAATATATCACTATAACTATTATTACTTAGTTTTGTTGTAGATATTATTATTCTATTTGTTTCATTAATATTGTCATAAAAATTATCAAATGTAAACATAATATATATTTATTATTAATATATAAATATTTAAATTAAACATATGATTAATCAATTTTTATAGTTTTTCAATAATCATTAGATCATCAATAAAAACTATTCCATAATTAACAGTTGGTCCTGTTAAATATTTATGTTTAAATAAAGTATATTTATCATATTCAACATTTCCATATAACTGATCATATGTATTTATTGACAATATATAATTTGTATTATTATTAATATTTATATTTCTAATATTTATTTTTATATTATGACCTGGACCGGATGATATAAAGTTTGCATCAAATGTTATTGAAACATTATCTCCTATAATAATATCATAAAAGTGATATGTTACATTATCATTTGCTAATGTTGATGTATCAGTTTCAGAAATATATTTTGTTTTACTTGTAAATGTTGGTGTTAATGTTTTTGGTGTTATAGAACCATTTGTAATAGTATATGAATTATTTATACTATAATTATTGTTACTTAATGACAGATTACTTATATTTATTGGTTTATTATTTCCAACATTATAATCTGTGTATAAAGCATTATATGATGGTATAGTAACAATATCACCACTAATAATATTATTAAGTGTATATGATATTGTTCCTGATGCATCCATAGTCTTATCATATTCTTTTGGAGTTACTGTAAATGTTGGTGTTAACGTTCTTGGTATTATAGAACCACTAGTAATATTATATGAATTATTTATACTGTAATTATTATTGCTTAATGTTAGATTACTTATATTCATTGTTTTATTATTTCCAACATTATAATCTGTGTATAAAGCAGTATATGATGGTATAGTAACAATATCACCACTAATAATATTATTAAGTGTATATGATATTGTTCCTGATGCATCAAAAGTCTTATCATATTCTTTTGGAGTTACTGTAAATGTTGGTGTTAATGGTTTAGCAGTTATAGACCCATTATAAATATGTGATTTTACAAATGTATATGCGGTAGATGTTCCATCTGTTAAAGTATTTATATTTATACTAATCGGTATATTACTATTTACATTTTTATCATTATATGTAGCTGTAGAACTATTTATTGTTAATCCAGCTGGTTGTAATGAATCATAAGTATATAAATTATACATATTTGACGATAATATCAAATTATTACTTCCATCATATTGTTTTGTTAGAGATGTACCATTAAACATTATTGAAGTAAATTTTGATACAGATGCTATTGAAAAATTAGTTAAATTAATATTTAACATTTGGGTTAAAATGTTTCTATTAATCACACTACCATCGCCTAATTGTCCATTTCCATTGAAACCACAACCATAAATAGTTCCATCACTAAACAATACTATCGTATATAAATTACCACATAGAATATTAATCGGCGTTTTACCATTAGGTATAGTCATTGATGTTAATATATATTGATTTGTATTAGTTTTATTACCTAGTTGTCCATTATTATCATAACCACACCCATAAATAGTATTATCACTAAATAATATTATTGTGTGAGAGTCACCACATGCTATATTAATTGGTGTTTTACCAACTGGTAAAGTCATTTGAACTAATGTAAGTTGTGTTGTAGTATTTCCATTTCCTAATTGTCCATAATTATTATAACCACATCCATAGACAGTTCCATCATTAAATAATATAATAGTATAATACGAACCACACGCAATATTTATTGGTGTTTTACCAACTGGTAAAGTCATTTGAACTAATGTACTTTGATCTGTAGTATTTCCATTTCCTAATTGTCCATAATTATTAGTACCACAACCATAAATAGTTCCATCATTAAATAATATAATAGTATAATACCAACCACACGTAATATTTATTGGTTTTGCACTTATATCAGTTAAAGTCATTGATCCTAATGTAGTTTGAGTTGTAGCATTTCCATTTCCTAATTGTCCAAACAAATTGTTACCACAACCATAAATAGTTCCATCACTAAATAATACTATTGTATGCAAACCTCCACATGCAATATTTACTGGTTTCGCACTTATATTTGTTAAAGTCATTGGTCCTAATGTAGTTTGAGGTGATATAGTATTTCCATTTCCTAATTGTCCATTACTATTATAACCACAACCATAAATAGTTCCATCATCAAATAATATTACTGTAAAGCTATAGCCTAATAATAATTTAATAGGTGTTTTATTAGATGGTAAAGTTGTTGGTGTTAATACATAATTATTAAATATACCTAATTGTCCATCTGTATTGTCACCACATCCATAAATAGTTCCATCAGTAAATAATACTATTGTATATTTATCTCCACATGCAATACTTGTTGGTATTTTACCAGATGGTAGAATCATTTGTGTTAATATATTTTTAGAAAAATCTTGAGTATCAATACCTAATTGTCCAGTATTATTATATCCACATCCATAAATAGTATTGTCATTAAATAATACCATGGTATGAGCAGTACCACAAGCTATTTTTTGGGGAACTTTACTATTGCCATTATTATCTACTGGTAAATTTATTTTTGTTAAGATAGTCGTATTTGTATTACTATTAATACTTAATTGTCCATATGAATTACTACCACATCCATAAATAGTATTATCGCTAAATAATACTATAGTATATAAATTACCACAAACTATTTTTATTGGAACTTTACTATTGCCATTATTATCAACTGGTAAAATCATTTGTGTTAATACAATCTTAGTTGTATTATTACCAATACCTAATTGTCCAGATGTATTATTACCGCATCCATAAATAGTATTGTCACTAAATAATACTATTGTATGATATCCACCACATATAATACTTGACGGTGTCTTACTATATAATCCCATTAATTGTGCTGTGGTTTGATTTGTAGTGTTACTAATACCTAGTTGACCATAACTATTATTACCAAATCCATAAATAGTATTATCATTAAATAACATTATTGTATGAGATGTACCACAAGCTACATCTATTGGTGTTTTGTTAGATGGTAAACTCGAAATCAATGTAAATTCATGTGTTGATGAACTAGATACACCTGCCTGACCATATGAGTTTATTCCTGTTCCAAAAGCAGTATAACGTGTTACACCATTATTAAATATCGCAATTGTATAGCTTAAACCACATGCTATTTTTATTGGTATTGGAGGAATTGTTGTAATAGTCGCATAAGAAGTATGTACTTCATTTAATAAAGGTGCTAAACTACTCATGCTTAGTTCATAATTTGAATTACTACCACAGCCATATAATTTATTATTATCACATTGTACTATTGTGTGAGTTAAACCACATGTAATATTAGTAATCTTCACTCCTGTAGGTATTTTTACTGTAGGTATTTGTGTTAAAATGTAATTATTAAACATACCTAATTGACCAACAGTAGAACTTCCACAACCATACACATTGCCATCATTGTATGGTTAACATTATTTCCTAAAATATATTTATAATCTTTAATACTATCACAAAAATATAATCCAATTAAATTAATATTTCCATCTTCAAGAATCCAGTTACCATTCATTGCACTATCACCGGTTAAATCGATTGATGCGTGTATATTTATATTTAATCTTGCCTCAAATTGCCTAATAACATATAACCAATTTTTATCTATAGCAATATTACAATCCATTATATCAAAGTTCTGCATACCATTATTTTTAAAAAAGTCTAATAAATCAATAAAATTTGACCAAGAAACTAAATCTATATCATTAGTTTGAACATCAAATAAAATACTATTTTCAAATGAACTAATAAATTGATAATCTGGTAAATTATTATTTTCTTGAAATAATCCAACATTAATAATTTGTGTATTTAAAGCAATTATTTTATCTTGTATAGTCTGTAAAGTATCATAAAAAAAATCAAATATTATATATTTTGTATTATCTGTTAAAGATCCAATAACAGTTTGTTGATCTTTTATACGAGAATCAATTAGTAACAAATTCATATATAATAACTATATATACAAATATTATATGATTATAAACAAATATGTTTCTTTCTCTGAAATTTTTATTAATATAGGCCAGAATAGATAATAAAAAATTGATACTTATACCCATTGAATAATAATTAATATTTATATATTACTACTAAATATGAGTTTACTTAATATATCAGCTTTTTATACAATTGGTATGAATAAGTTTGTTAATCTAATAAATAATACAATCTTTAAAAATGTATTAGTTACACAAGATTCTACATCAGAATTTAAAATTCTATGTAAACAAATTCTTGAAAATAAAGATATTAACATTATACAATTTAATAATATTATATCCAATCTTATTAGTAAAAATATAAATCCATATGAATTATTATATGATGAATTAAATAGTTATACACAAACTATTGGAATTGATTTACAACAACATATTAATGATAATACATTTACTAATATGACATTTATTAAAAAATACAATAGTTATATTACCAGTTGTATTAAATTTAAAAAATTATTTTACAAATTAAATAAATATTGTCATACACAAGAAAAAAATAATAATATTTCAGATACGTTATATATATTAACAAATTATTGTTTCTATAAAAATGTTATAGATAAAACGTATAATAATCGACCACTAATTAATTTTTTGAAATTTACCGATATAGACATTATTGAACTTATAAATATAATCAAAATTTTTGGTTTTTACAATACTTTTATTAAACATGTTCAATCAGAAAAGATTAAATATGACAATATTGCTAGTAATAATATTAATAAATACGTTACAAATGATAAAATATTAATACAAATTATTGATAAGATTGATAATGATATTCGATCATTTAAAGATAAAACAAAAAATAATTATGAATTAGAACAATTAGTTAAAGATACAGTTAATACTACGAAGATATTTTCACAGTTTGAAAACAATGACAGTTTTTTGACATTATATGTATCAAAACTATATCAAAGATTATTAAATAATTTTGATTATAATATCGAACAAAACCTTATTAATTCTATGAGCTTTACTAACAAACAAAATATGTTACTCAATATTAAAGTAGCAATTGATGACATTAGATTATCTAAATTTATGCAATTATCAAATATTATTAATAAAATAAAGTTAAATATTAAATCTAATTCTTATAAAGAACTTGAATTTGATAAGGTTGATGTTACTATTAAATATTTGGCAAAAGATATTTGGAATGAATACGTGTCAAATAATGCTGTAATAAATAATCATTGTTCTAAATTAATGATTTATCAAGATTTGTATACAAAATTTGTAAATCAATTATATAATATTACACATACTTTTAATATCGATTATACAAAATCTAGTGTTGATTTTGATTATACAATTAAAAATAAAACATTTAAAATAAAAGCATCATATGTTCAATGTATTATACTAGATTATATTAATACATCTTCTACTACAACACTTAATGATCTTTCAAAGAAATTTAATATATCCGAAAGTTCTATTGATTTTAATGCCTTACTAGAATTAAAATTAATTACTAGAGAAAATAATAATGTCATAATAAATAAAGATTTTGATTATGTAACAAACACAATTAATGTTTTTGATACTAATAATAAAATTGAGAATTTCTTAGAGAGACGTAAAGTATTTAATCCTATTGAATGTAAAAATAAACTTTATGAATTCTTAGAGAATAACCAATGTAATAAATATGTGCTTACTGATCTATATAATCATATGCTTAATAATTATTCAGTATATCAACAAGAAATAGCTACATTTTTATCAGAACTTATTTCTATAAATAGAATATGTTGTGTTGATAATAAATATTATTTTAATCATAATATTGAACTTGTATGTGATGATGATCATGAAATTATAGAATATGAAGAAATTATTGAAGAAATAATAATTGATGGAGATGATAATAATCAAGAAATTATTGAAGAAATAATAATTGATGGAGATGATAATAATCAAGAGATTATTGAAGAAGTAATTATTTATGAGGATGATAATAATCAAGAGATTATTGAAGAAGTAATTATTTATGAGGATGATACAAATAATAAAGATAATCAAGAAGCTAAAGAAGAAAAAGTAATTGATAATGATACAAATAATAAAGAAGAAGCTAAAGAAGAAAAAGTAATTGATAATGATACAAATATTGTTATTCCAGAAAATATTTTAAATACATTTACTACTCTATATCTAATAAATAAAAAATTTATGAATGATATTATAAATAATGCAAAGACTATCATAGTATCACAGAATACAGATTTAATTGATGAATGTTTTGCTAAATTATATTCAATTTCAGATGAAATTGATGATTTAACAAATCTTGATAAAAATGATCTATTTAAATTTTTATCTGTATTTGATCCTAAATGTCTAGATTATGAAGACAGTGAAGACAGTGAAGAAGATGATGATAATGACAGTGATTATAAACCAATTAAAAAAAATAAAATTATAGATTCTGATGATGAGGTTGATGATGATGATGTTGATGTTGATGTTGATGTTGATGTTGATGTTGATGATGACGTTGATGTTGATGTTGATGTTGATGATGACGTTGATGTTGACGTTGATGATGACGTTGATGATGACAATGTTAAAACTGTTGAACCTATTCAAACTGTTGAACCTGTTGAACCCATTGAAACTATTCTAACTGATGAGACTGTTGAACCTACTAAAACTGTTGAAACTGATGAACTAGTTGAACCTGTTGAACCTGTTGAACCTATTCAAACTGTTGAACCCGTTGAAACTATTGATACATTTGTATTAAGTAGTAGTGAAGAAGAAATTATTAAAGATAATACAACTATTAATGTAGATAAAGAGGAAACTGAATATAAATCAGAGAAAACAGTGAAATTAAAACCTAAACAAAATAAATATGTTCAAATAGGTAAAACAACAAATAATACTACAAATGTAACACATGTAAATGTAACTATATTACCAGTTACTAAGAAGTCTAAAGTTCAACTTAAACACAAATAATTTTATTTATAAAGCAATAAATGCCTAAATTTTATTAGATGATTTACCAAGAAACCAGCTAATAAAAAAATTGATAATATTAGTCTTTATCTTATTAAGTAAATAATATAATTATAAATATGGCTTTACCTTTTATTACAAATTATTTCTATGATAGTGATTGTGAATGCGATGATATAGATTTTGGAATTGATAAGCAAGATATCGATAATAAATATAATGTAGAACCAGAAAAAAAAAATCCTTTTTTTGTTGGATTAAAAGGTGGCAATTTAAAAGATTATAATTGGGGAGATATTTATAGAAGTTATAATAATGTTGTTGTAATAACATCCGATATAAATAATAATACAACCTTACACAATTTATTCAAAGAACATATAAATAAAAATGATTTACAACAAATTAAAGATATTACTTTTTTCAGAACCACGCTTAATATAATTAAAAATAAAGATAATTATAATAAAATAAATGTTATTGAAAAAGAATATTTGATTAGTCTATTTCCACATGATTATTTTAATGAAACAGAACTTGTATTATGTATGTTTGATATGGATAAAGAAAATACTAAGAAATACTTTGATATGTATAATAAAGAATTAACATTAGATGAAGTAAGTAAAGATTTAAGTATTTTTAATTATTACTTAGGTGATAAGAAAAATATTAGTAGTTATAATTATAGATATTTGATTGATAATATTAAAGCATGTGACTTCTGGACACAAAAAGATATTCTAAATCTAAATATTACAGAATCTTTTGTAAATCGTGAATTTAATAATCAACGTGTTAATCAAGATAATTTTATTGTTATTAATAGTCGAAAACAGCAAACAAATACAGATGAAAAAGATATAAATTTAAATACTGAATCGAATAAAACAATTAAAACAATTAAAATTGGTAGAATAAATTATCCAAATGGAGATGGAGATAATGATAATAATATCAATGATCAAGAATTGAAAAAAAAATATGTTGATCCAAATATAATTCTTAAAAAACTTAAAACAGAACACAAAAATAAGTTTTATAATATTATTCCTGATGAACGTTTTAACAATGAATATATAAATAATATGTATAATTTGATAACTGATGATAAAATGAAATATATGTTTATACATAATTTATTAGTATCACGAGAATATTGTCATCTGGTTATTAATAATAGTATTCTTCTAGAAAAAATAAAACCGATGGTTAACAAATATAAACATGTATTTAAATATACTATAGGTTATACATGGCTTACTATGTATCTCGAAGAATGTGTTATTAGAACAAAAACAACTGAAAAAATGCGATTTGTATTTGATATAAACACTGCTAGTAAATTACCTATATTTCCATTTACATATGATGATTTAAAACAAAATCCATATATTACATTATTAATTAATGATGCAGAAATACTTCAACAAAATACATTTGGATTTTCTTTTAGAGAAAATTATGATGGTTATGGTGTATGTGATTTAGAAACATTTAAAAAACGTTTTAACATTTTTACAACAGGTGATATAAATTGTGATCCACTTAAGAATCTTGATTGGTCTAAATATGCTGTATCTGGCTCTGCTATATCAGCATGTTTACAAAAACGTTCACTTCTCTTAGATGCACTTGTTAAGAAAAATAATAATGATGAAAATTTAGGGTTTAAATCATATATTGATAAGTATTATGGTAAATCAGATATTGATCTAATGTCAAATGAACAATCACCAATTAAATTTTTAAACGATGTAAATACAGTATATGATTTACTAAAAATAAATCTTAATGCTACTGATCAAGATAGATCTTATGAATGTGTTAAAACTTTTGCGGTAAGTATAACTGAACATTTTTTCACTGATTATCTCGATGATTTTAATAAGACATTTAATCTTAAACTAACAAGTCTAGAATTTGAAAATATGTCAGATAGTATACTCTTAAAACTATATATTTACAATAAATATGTTAGTGTTAAAAATATTTATGTACAAAGAATAACTGGTACTAAAGATTTTAATATTAATAATAAATTTATCGACGAATATATTGTTCCATATAACTATCAAGATATGAATATATATAAAGTATCATCAGATAAATATGATAACTATAATGTAAATGATGGAGATATTGTATTTTATCGCAATGATTTGAAAAAACAAGATACACCAAAATATAGTAGTCAAGATAATAAGATAGTTATTAAATTTTCAGATAATATTAGAATTAAACTTAAATGTAAAAATACTTTAATAGAAATGTTTAGAACACGCGAAAAGGAATTTTTTAGTACTGTTTCTAGATTTCATTTTCCTTGTGTACGCGCATACTATAAAGGAAACAATGTATATATGTTACCATCATGTATATCATCAATGATGACAGGATTGAATACAGAATATAAATATTTCGCAGGTATTAGAAATCCAAATGATATTATTAATAAATATACTCAAAGAGGATATGGTGTAGTACTTAATAAATATGAACTTAATACCTGGATAAAATATAATAACAATGATAATGGATTAGTTGGTGTTAAAACACTATCCAATAAAATGTTTAATCTCGATATAGAAGATAAACAAAAGAATTATACATTACAAGATTTAGAAAATTATTATAAAAATATTAACTCATGCGTTAATCCATTACTAGTAACAACAATTAATAAAGAAGGTAATATTAATAAATATATTCAATCATATGTTGAATTATGTTTTGATGAATTAAATAGATAATTTTATTTATATAAATTTGTTTATATATTTGTAATTAATTTATTATAAAATAAAAATAATTTATAAACATAAATTATATATGGAAAGAAAACAAATAATTTTAGGCTTAATAGTTGTATTAGTAATTGTATTTATATTAACACAACGTCGTGAAAATGACGATGGTACTATTGCACCTTCTACAACTTTATCAAATGAAGCAGTTCAAAGTATTGCTTCTGTTTATGCAAATACTACAGGAACAGCTGCATTTAACAATATAAATGTTACTGGTGTTTCAACTCTTGCAAATGCTCAAGTTTCTACATCTAATTTAGTTCCACAAGGAACTATTGTTGCATGGTATCCTCCGAATGGCGTTGCAACAACCGCACCACCAAGTTGGGCATTATGCGATGGCACTAATAATACTCCTGATTTAAGAGGTAGATTTATTTTAGGTGCTGGACAAGGTACAGGTTTAACTTTAAGAACATTAAAAGATGTAAGTGGTGAAGAAATGCATACATTATCTATTGATGAAATGCCTAAACATACTCATCCATTACATTTAGGTGCAGGATGTTGGAAAAATGGTGGATGTGATAATAGATTAATACCTCGTGGAGTAAACAATGGTGATGGAAGTTCTATATGGACAGATGATTCAATTGACGATAAAAATGTTAATTATGAACTTAATAAAGGGGCATTAAAATTAACAACAAGAGATTTTATGACAAGTACAGGTGGTAATAACCCACATAATACTATGCCACCATTTTATGTTTTAGTTTATATTATGAAATTATAAAAAAATAATCAAAAGATTATTACATAGATTTAGTAAAAGTCTTTCTACAAACAGTACATGTATAAAATATAGTTGCGGGTTCGTCAATACATCGTGTTTGTGTAATATAGTATACAAATTTTCTTTCTTTACAACGTGAACATTGGTATTCATCAGTAGTGTTAACTGCTGCCATTGTATCATCACGTAGATTATTTTTATCAATAATTGATTTCCATCTCATAGGATGTAATTGGTACATATTTAGAAATGCTACAATCTGACCAGAGATTTGACCTCCTAATAAAGTTGGTAATAAAGTTTTATTACATATATGTTTATTATCCATATCTAAATTTAATAGTAGATCATTTAATTTATCATTATAAGTTAATTCATAAAAATGATTTGGATAACCATGTGTTTTAACATAATTTAATGCAAATTCAAAAATACCTCTTTCTATATCTTCAGAAATTGACAAACATTTAACTATTTTATCTATTATTTCAACAACTTCTTTCCTATCTATTTGTTTATCAGCATACTTAATAAAATCAACTGATAGATGAAAAGAGTTTTCCATAATAAAATCACATTGTTTAATATATTCTTTATCATATGAGAATTCTTCTTGTTCCATTATTATATAGCTTAATTAGTTTATGGTTAATTAGTTTACAATATTTTTATCAATTTTTTATTCGTTTATTTAGATTAAATATAATGTTGTTACAATTTATAAAATGAATAACTTACAATTTGCTCCATATACTAATGAACCTATCAGTGAACTAGTATATAATGTATCATTTTCGAATGATATGGGTCACGAAAACTTTAGTATTAAAGACACAAATGGAAACTCAGTATCTTCATCAATTGTAAGTGATTATTGTTATAAAGTATTGTGTAAAAAATATATAACAACATATTATGAAAGCGGATGTAGATTCTTTCGTCTAAAACCAGGTTTATCAAAAAAATATACATATAAATTTATTTCACAAGGTTATATTTATGTATTAAATATGCATTGGTATGCTTAAAGTATTAAAAGTAATCTGAACAATAAGTTTTCTAAAAAATATTGACGCAGCATCTTTGCGTTATTTATAAAGCAAAAATCTGCCTGAATTTTTATACAAATAAAAATTGACAAAAAATATTGACAAAAATATTGTAAACTGGTTAATACTTAATAATAAATTAAGTATTAAATAAATAATGTACAAACCTACAGATATAAAACTATTAAAAAATAACATTTCAGAAATTAATAAAGAAATTAAAATAAAACAAAATAAATTAATCAAACCAACATTTGATGAAAAAATAAAAATACATAATTTTATTTTAAACTATATTAAAACAAACAATAGAAAAATTTATGGCGGATATGCATTAAATAAATTATTAATTAATAAAGGTCTTAGTTCATTCTACGATGATCATATAATACCAGATATAGATATATATTCACCTGATCCAAATCAAGATGTAATTACTCTTTGTAATATGTTAGTTGATGAAGGATATGATAAAGTAAATGGAAGAGAAGCAAAACATCTGAATACATATAGTATTTTTGTAAATTATGTATTATATTGTGATATTACTTATACACCACATAATATATATAATAAAATACAATGTACAATATTGGATGATTTCTATTATGTTAATCCATCATTTATGCATATTGATTATTTAAAAATTATGACTGATCCAATGAATAGTTATTGGCGTATTGAAAAATCTTTTGAAAGATTAGCATTATTGACTACTAAGTTTCCATTACCAAAATTTACAAAACCAATAATTATAAATACATCTGAACAAGATAATATGATACAATGCGCAATAGGACTTATAATTAACAATATTATTAATAAAGACATAATTGTTGTTGGATTCTATGCATATAATTATTTTCTTGAACAATCAAAAATTAGTGATAAATATAAACAATATCAAAAAATAAAAATACCATATTTAGAATTAATAAGTAAAAACTATAAACAAGATTTTGATATATTATATAATTTATTATGTCAAAAATATGATGATAAAATATCTATTAGAGAATATTATCCATTTTTTACTTTTACTGGTTATAGTGTAGAAGTATATTTACAAGATGAATTAATTCTAATACTATATGATTATAGTAAACGTTCACATCCATATTTAGAATATAATAATTTGAAACTTGGTACTTTTTCAACAACACTTATGTATTCTCAAATCAATGTTATAAAATTTAAAACAATCCAAGAAGAAGATTTAAAATTAATGTATATGATTTTATCATCTCATTTATTACAAATGCAAGAATATTATTTTACACGAACAAAACATACTATATTCGATAACACACCATTTAAAGAATTTGTAACTGACTGTATAATTTATGAAATTGATCCTGATCACGAAATATTAATGAAATATGAAAAAAGAAGATCACAAAATAAACCATCAATGTTTATATATGATCCTATTAAAAATAAAAAAGAAGTTAAAGATGAAAACTATTTTTTCTCAAATATATCGGGTAATGAAATATTGAATGAAAAAAGATCACAACTATTTAATAAAATAGAATCTGATAATAGTGATAATAGTAGTGAAACAGACCAATAAAAAATGAATAATTAAGATATATTTTATTTAAGAATATAATATTAATATAATTATATGTCAGAATACGAAGGGTATATATTAAACGAAAAAAATAAATTTATTACAAAAACATTTATTGAAGAAACACTAAAATCATACAATATAAATCATAAAGTAAATAATTTAGATAATTTTAAATTAGCATTTGTACATGTAAGTTATCTTAAAGATCAACAGTTAACAGATAAATTTATAAAATTATTAAAAGAAATAGAACCAATTAAAGATAAAAAATCAGTAATCCCACTTCAAGAAAATTCTTATGAAGTTTTAGAATTTTTGGGAGATGCTGTAATTCATGCAGTAATTGCGGAATATCTTTATAGAAGATATCCAGATAAAGACCAAGGATTTTTAACTAAATTAAGAACTAAAATAGAAAAGGGGGAAACATTAAATAAAATAAGTAGACTATTAAATTTTCATAAATATGCAATTATTTCAAGAAATATAGAAATATCAGGAGGAAGAGATAATAATACTAATATTATGGAAGATATTTTTGAAGCTTTTATAGGAGCATTAAAATTAGAAACAAATTTTGAAACATGTCAGAAATTTATAATTAATCTAATAGATAACCATATTGATTTTAGTGATTTAATAAATACAGATGATAATTACAAAGAATTATTAATGCAATATTATCATAAGAATGGTTATAAAACAACTCCAACTTATATATTAACTAATACAATTGATGAAAAACCTAAAAAAATATTTGAAATGATAGCTAAAGATCCAGATGGTAAAACTATTGGATTAGGTAAAGCAATATCTAAAACACAAGCTGCACAGAATGCAGCAAAACAAGCATTAGAAAAACTTAATCAGATAAAACCTATTGTATCAGATGAAAGTGATGATGAATATTATTATAATTAATTAATTTATAATTAATTTATTATTAAAACTTACCTCTACCAAATAATATATTTAATATTAACATTGTAATAAGTGGACCACCTACAAATAATAATTTTGCAATTAAAATTATTCCATATGGACCAATACCCCTAAGATAAGATATAAAAAAACCAACTAATCCAAATATTAACAATACATATAAAGGTATAATATGTTTTTTATCATATTTATTTTTAGAAACCATTATTGTTAAATATACAAGTATACATATTACAAGGAGTACAATAAATATTTTTGCAAATGTTCCACTACTTGGACATACTTTTGGCATATTTATTTTTGGCATTTTTATTTTTTTTGCACTACCTAATTGTAAATTATATGACATATATAATAAAGATAGAATTTTTAAAGATTTTTTTTTGATAATATTATATAAACATAATATATATGTCATATCAAAAAAATCGTGATAAATACATTGATTTAAAACTTAATGGTAGATTATTTCCAACATGGATTATGGCGAATTTTTCAAAATACAAATTACCAGATATTATTACCGACGAGAGTTATGATGCATGTGCGATAATGGGTAAAGATAAATTAAGAGAATACCAATTATTTATTTCTAAATTTCTTGATTATAATAGTCCATATAGAGATATATTAATATATCATGGTTTAGGTTCTGGTAAAACAGCTACAACAATTAATTTATATAATGTATTATATAACTCAAATCCGGGATGGAATGTATTTATTTTATTACCTGCTACTTTAAAAGCTGGTTGGATGAGAGAATTAGAATCGTGGTTACAAAAAGAAGATAAACAATTTAGATTAGATAATATAAAATTTATATCTTACAATGCACCAAATGCTGATAAATCATTTATGGATGCTGTTAAAAATGCAGATTCATCTAAGAAAAACTTATATATTATAGAAGAAACACATATATTTATTGGAAATGTATATTCTAATATTAGTTCTGGATCAGGTAAAAGAGCACAAACTATATATGATTATATATTACAAGATAAAAAAGAAAATGATGGTGTTCGTGTTATATTACTTACTGCTACTCCATCAGTCAATAAACCATATGAATTAGCATTATTATTTAATTTATTAAGACCTGGAACATTTCCAAAATCAGAAGCACAATTTAATCAATATTATGTTTCTACAACTGGTGCTGGATTTGAAATGTTAAATCCTATTAGAAAGAATAATTTTCAACGTCGTATATTAGGATTAGTATCTTATTATTTAGGTGCTACACCAGATTATTTTGCTAGAAAAACATTAACATATGTTGATGTAGTTATGTCTAAATATCAAGATGAAATATATGATTATTTTGAACAATTAGAAGAATCATTCTCAAGAAAAAGTAAAAGTTCACAAACATATATGTCTTATACTAGACAATCATGTAACTTTGTTTTCCCAGCAATGGCTCAAGGTGTAAATGGTGAAAACAGACCACGTCCACGAAACTTCAAATTAGGTGATAAAATAGATAAAGGAGATTTAGAAATAGATAAGAATGATGAAAAATATTATGATGTTACTGATTATTTAAATCAAGTAGATAAGTTTATGTCTACATTTGATTCTTATTTAACGTCAAAGTTATATGAAGATAAAGATAGAAATTATACATTAACAGATGATATTAAGAAAATTAGAGAGATATATAATTATAATATATATGATTTTTATCAAACTGAAAAAAAGAAATCTGGTTTGTTTGAAGCATTATATTCATCATCTGCTAAGTTTTTAACAATAATAATTAATATATTACGTTCAGCAGGTCCAGTATTAGTATATTCTAATTATGTATTGATGGAAGGTTTACAAATTTTTAAAATATATTTGAAATATTTTGGGTTTACAGGATTTAAAGATGTAAATAGTGGGAATTCTGGTTTTAGATATATTGAATATCACGGTGGTATAGATAAAGAAGAACGTTTTAAGAATGTACAACAATACAATGTACCAGAAAATATACACGGTGATATAGTAAAAATAATTATGATTTCACCAGCTGGTGCTGAGGGTTTATCTCTTTTTAATACAAGACAAGTACATATTGTTGAACCATATTGGCATGAAGTACGTATTAAACAGATGATTGGTCGTGCAATTCGTTTATGTTCACACAAAGCATTACCTAAAAAAGAAAGACATGTCGAAGTATTTAGATATAAATCAGTAAGATTAACACAAAACAAGAAAATAACAACAGATCAATTAATAGAAAGTATTGCCCGTGGGAAAGAAGGTTTATTACAGTCATTTGAGGATGCTATTAAAGAAGCTGCAATAGATTGTGAATTATTTAAGGCTCATAATTTGTTAGTTAATGATTATAAATGTTTTAAATTTGATGAAAAAGCATTATTTGATGCTCAAATTGGACCATCATATAAAGAGGATTTAATTGATGATTTTAAAATGGATAATGGTAGTAATAGTGTTAATTCAAAAACAATAAGAATAAAAGTAATTAAAATAAAAGCAGTTAAATTATTATCAAAAGAAGAAAATAAGTATTCAGAACCATCTTTTTATTGGTATAATCCCGATACTCAAGTAGTATATGATTTTGATATGAAATATCCAATTGGTAAAGTAGGTATTGATGATGATAATCTACCAATAAAGGTGGATGAAAATACATACGTTATAGATAAGATAATACCATTACCAAGTATTAATTAATTAATTAAGTTGTTTTTTATTATTTTTTTTATAGTTTATAATATAATGTCTATAACTATTAATGATATAAATTATGTTTTAGATAATAATACACATACAGCTTCTGTTGTAGGTGCTACTATTACATTAACTAATATAATTATACCATCTACAATAACTAATAATTCAATTCAATATAATGTAACAAATATAGCAAATAATGCATTTATAAATTATACTAATATAATATCTGTTTTATTACCAAATTCAATAAATAATATTGGCAGTAATGCTTTTGATAGTTGTATTAATTTAAAAACAATAAATATACCTATTAGCATTTCAGAAATACCAATGTATTGCTTTAATAATTGTATAAATTTAACATCATGTATTATAGAAAATAATAGTATATTAACAAAAATAAATAATTATGCATTTTATAATTGTACAAGTTTATTATCATTAAAAATACCAAATACTGTATCTAGTATTGGATCAAATTGTTTTGATACATGTACGAAATTAATAACAATAAATATTCCGGATTTAGTTACATTAATACCTACACAATGTTTTAATAATTGTATAAGTTTATTAACATGCACAATATCGATAACTAGTCAATTAACAGAAATTGATTATAAAGCATTTAATAATTGTACAAGTTTAACATCAATATATATTCCACAAAATGTGTCAAATATAATAAATAATCCATTTATATTGTGTCCATTAACTAGTATTACAGTACATTCTTCTAATACATATTTTATGACAGATGTAGTAGGGAATGGTGTAGTTTTACGAACTATTAATAATGCAATTAATGGTCGTATTATAAAAGCAACTAATAATATTAATGGTTTTTACAATATAACTAATATAATAACTATAAAAAATTATGCATTTTATGACTGTTCTAATTTAACGGGAGTATCTATACCTATAACTATTAATAATATTGGTGATCATAGTTTTTTAAAATGTGGTTTACAAACAATCATTAGTGCTAGTGCAAATTATACAGTAGATGTTTCAAATAATGGTTATATAATGTATGGGAATAGTAAATTATTAGTTGCAACTATAAATTTAACTGGTACATATACAGTTAGAGATAATCAATTTATACATACTATAATGGATTATGCATTCTATAATTGTTCTAATTTAACAGGTATAATATTACCATCATATATTACAACTTTTACAGCATTATCGTTTTTAGGATGTAATTTACAAACTATAACATGTAATAATACATATGATTTTTATACACACAATAGTAACAATAGTAATATAATATATAATAATTCTGGAGTTGTGATGTCAACAGTTAATCTTACTGGTTTATATACTGTATTAACACAAAATCCAACTACATCTACCGATATAATAAATATAAATAAATATGCTTTTGTAAACAATAATAATTTGGTCAGTATAATATTACCTAATACTATTACTACTTTTTCAGATCATGCATTTATGAATTGTACTTCTTTAAATTCAATTTTGTTTAATAAATTACCAACTGTACCTCCAGATTCAACCGATTTTATTAATACACCATTTATAACATCACCATCTATTTCAACAATATATTATTATTATACAGACAGGTTAAACTGGATACCTGCGCCATCCTGGATACCAAATGGTGTAAGTTTAGTGGCATATAATCCTGTTTTATTAAATGGATCAACTATAATATCATATAATAATTCATATGATTCAAATAATACATCACAATCTTTTCCATTTACTGGAACTTATGAATCAGATTTAACAAAAAAAAGTATTTCGATTGATATATATAGTAATGCACCATCTCCAGATACTTTATATGTAGACCATATAGATGATCCATCATTATCTATTCCTCTTTATACAGATCAATATATAATTACTTCTACAGTATTACAAATAATAACAAGAATAAAAAGTAGATTTGTAAGAATAAGAATCAATGGAACAGGAACTTATAAAAGAATATATGATGTACGATTAACAGAAAATATAAATAAAGAAATACAAAAAAATATGTTTATTTTATCAGCAGGCCTTTCTACTTCTAGTGGTCAAACATTTCCTGTTAATAATTACTGTGATTTATCAAATACCAATGCTAATAATATTACTATTTATGGAAAATCAACAGCAAATACACAAACTTTATTGACAGTACAATTTTCTCCAGATAAAATTACTTGGTATAATTCACAATATGTTTATAATTTTAATAATGGAGGTGATTTTGGTTTTAATTTTCAAACAAGTACTGCTTATATTAGATTAAAATTAGACATGCCAAATCAAAATCAACAATATACTACTAATTTTTATGCATATTTAGCATATTCTTAATATAATTTATTTATAATTTATTTATCTATAATTTTTTGAAGTGTTTATTTCATTTTCACATACACCAATTTCAAATTCCATATTAGTTTGTATAGCTTCATTAAAATTATTATAAAAATCGGATGATGGAACACTTGTTGACATATCAGTATTTAATTCATTGCTTGGTACTTCTAAATTATTATTATATAATACTTTTAATGGTGTACCATCTGGTTTTAATATTTCAATACTAATTCTAGTTAAATTTTTAAGAGCATTATCATAGTAAATTTTAACTGGTTGAGTTGCAAACCATAAATCATTTATAGCATCATAATAATTTGAATCTCTGTAAATTATAAAACAATCATTTCTAATAATATCATTAGTTGAATATAATTTATCATTTGATATTTCTTTTATTCTTAATAGTAAATAACGATAATTTGATAATATAGTAGATTTAGATGTTGCAATACTATATTCTTTATTACCAGATGTATCTACTTGACACGTATATTTAATATTTCTGGGTAACATAATATATTTTAATTTAATATATTTAACATTTTTAAAATTAACATCAACGCGAGGATTTGGTACACCCATTACAGTAATATCAGTATATATAGGAGTACCACTTTTATCATCTCTAACTGTTATATTTGATTTTGAAAAACCACCAAGTGATAAAATAAAATTATATGGATTAGGATATACAGTACTATTACGATCTTTACTATCTACATGAACAGTATACTCTGTTATCATTTCTGAAACAATATTATCATTAATATTGTTATGTAATACATGGCCGTAATTTTTAGTATCTCTCTGAGGAATAAAATTTGGAGATGGCATAAAAGCATTATTAAAATTAGATTGAGAAGAATTTAACATATCAAATGTATACTGAGATGGATTTCTAAAATTCATATATTAATACTATATAAATTTTTTATAGTATTATCGCAAATAAATATAAATATCTGTTTTTGTGTGTTAAGTATATAAATTTATTATAATAATAATATTTATATATGGAAAGTATAATTAATCTTATCTATTCCGATAAAAATTTGATGAAATTAAGTTCAAAATTTACATCATTTTTTGATAATATTGGATCAGATCAAGGTGCACAAGAAGCATGTAAAACTTTTATTAAACGAAAAATGGGAGAAGTAATCGATATGAGTAAAGGTAATTTACGTGGAACTAAAGAAGATGTTATTAAAAAATTAAATTCTGATTGTTTAAAATTAGCAGTTACTGAATATAGATCTCATCAAAATACTAAAACAACTGGACAAAATTTAAATAAATATAAAATGGATAGAGATAGTGAAATATATGGTAATCGTAAAAATCGTGTAGAAAGACGACCAAAATATAGAGATGACAATAATAGACAAAATAATCAAGAAAACTTAGGCACTGTATCTGATGCTGGAGGTTTTGCTAGTTTTTCATCAAATTCTCAAGGTGAATTTATACGCGCAGATGGTACTGTTGGTGATAGAATGTTTTTTGGTAATCTCAATGATGTAATGCAAACAGGTGATAAAAAGACTATTGCAGCAGAACTAGAACGCCGTATGATGATGAGAAAAGGGGAATATGACAGCAGAGGTAATGATATGGGCGGTATGGGAGGCGGTATGGGAGGCGGTATGGGAATGGGTAATGGTAATATGATGGATCAAACAATGTATAATCCAAATTATGGTGTTCCAAATAATCAACGTCCTCCTGAAATTAATTTTAGATTAGATGGTTCTGATCCACGTAATGATAAAGCAAACAATAATAATATGAATCAAATGCAAATGAATGGATATAATGATTTTGGAGGTTACAATGGCCAAGATAATTTTGGTAATTTTGGTATGGATATGAATCAAATGCAAATGGGTAATATGAATAATATGAATATGGGAAATATGAATCAAATGCAAATGGGAAATATGAATATGGGAAACATGAATAATATGCAAAATATGCAAAATATGCAAATGGGTAATATGAATATGAATCAAATGCAAAATATGCAAATGAATAACAACATGGATTCGAGAATGATGCAAATGCAAAATGAAAGAGGTTATACAAGAAATTCAAATAATTCGATGCAAAATTTTACAATGGGTGGTAGGGAGGGAACAAATGAAGAATTGTCCAATAGAGTCAATCATATGCGTCAACAAGTTGCATCAAATATAGGATTAGATCCACAAGCATTATTATATATGTCTCCTGAAGAAATAGAACAACAGATAAGAAGACAAGGGAATAAAAAAACAAGTGAATATATTAAAAAAGTAAATTCTAGAAAACAAGAATCTGAATCAGAACAAAGTGACAGTGAACAAGAACAAGATAAGAAAGCTAAATTATTAAAAATGTTATTAGATATGAAACGTAATAATATTAATAAGGAAAAAGGATTAAAAAAAGCTGTTACTGATGTTAAGAAAAAAAATAATAAAAAGCAAGAATCTTCTGAATCAGAGTCAGAATCAGAAGAAGAAGTAAAACAAAAACCAAAAAAGAATGTTAAATTTGCAAAAAAAATAGAATCATATCAATCTGAAAGTAGTGATAATAGTACTGAAGAATCAGTAAAATCATCATCTAAAAATAAAAAATCAATAAAAGAAGAAAAAAATAAAAAACAAAAAAGAGAAGTTGTAAATATTACTATAACACCTGATGAATCAATAAAACCAAAATACTATTCTGATTTTATGATAGATTTTAATGAGAAGTTTGGTAAAACATATAAAAATATATCAAATATACAAATGAAAATAAATAATTTCCCATCATTAATACCTGAAATAGATGAATCATGTAATATATTAAAAGTTATAATTGGTAATGAAACAAGAAAAATTGAGTTAGATGATGGTGTTTATTCATTAGATGAATTATGTGAAGGTATTACTGAAAATTTAGAAAACGATAATATAGTATGTAAAAAAGATAAAAAAGGTAGAGTAATATTTGAAAATACTGAAGGTGATGAATTTGATATTGATTGTAGTGAACATTCATTTGGAAAATATTTAGGATTTACTGAAGATACTTACACAAATGAATCTAAATATATATCAGAACAAACATCATGTTTAAATATTAATAAAGTATTTATATATATACCTAATATTACAAATGAAGCATTTGGTGTAATAGAAAATAATAAATTAGAAATACTTTATGATAACTCAGATTCTATACCAGAATTAGAATGTTTAATATTTCAAATTAAAGATATAGACACAAATCAAGAATCTGGATTCCATACTTTCACAGAATCATTTAAATTAACATTAACATTTGAATGTGATATTTAATAAAAAATTGTTTTAATTAGTATTTAAATATATATACTTATTAATATTTTATTAACTATACATGTCTAATCCATTATCACCTATTAAGAAAGAAGATACAATAAAAGAAGAAAGAATTAAAGTTATTGATATGATTATAGAATTATATCCTGATCTTAAAAAAGATCGTGATTCTATAATATTAACAATAAATAATAAAACTGGTAAACCATATAATTATATATTTACAAAATTTATACACAACAATGATGTTTTATATTATGATCCACAAGGTATGATTTTAGATAAAAATCTTGTGTTCAAAGGTGTTATTATTGACAATGTGAAATATATTGTTGATGATTATGTAGACTACATTGATATTGAAAAATATGATTTACTTTTTGGCTATACAGGTCAAAATAAATACACGGGAAAAATTATTTATTTATATAATATATAATATATAAATTATATATTATATATGTCAGATAATGTATGTTTTAGATCTGATGCATTAGAAAGTATAAGTACAGATAAAATAGAAACAAAGGATAAAATGGAACAAAAGTGCGCACCTGGTGTTAAATTTGAATCTGGTTCATGTATAACGTTACCTGTATTAGTAGCAATGGCAGAAGCATACAACAAAGTAAATGATAAAAAAATAAAATTAAGTTGTAAAAAGGAAACATTACATCCTAAAAGATATAAGAAATATTTATTGAAACAAATAAATGATAGATATAAAAATGTATGTACTAACCAATTGTGTTGGACACAACAAGATTTTATAAAAAAAATGGATGATATGATGAGAGTTGAATTAGAAAAATATACTTTAAGACCCACTGGACCGGAAGGACAATTTGAATGGTTAAATACTATAAATATAAATGAAGTAATGAATCAATATGAAAAAATATATCCAGGATTTTTATTTCTAGGTGCTGTTCCATTAGATTTTCAAGAAATAAAACAAGAAAATGTATACGATATAGATATTAATAAATTAAAAAAAGATGGTATTACTAAAATAGGTATTGTATTTAATTTAGATAAACATAATCAATCTGGTTCTCATTGGGTTGCTACATATGCTGATATGGAAAGAGGACAAGTATATTTCTTTGATTCTTATGGGGCACGTCCTTATAAAGAAATATCTCAATTTATGGATAAATTAAGAAAACAATTTGAATCAACATATAATAAAAAATGTGATGTTAATTATAATAAAGTTCGTAATCAACGTAAAAATTCAGAATGTGGTGTTTATTCTATAAATTTTATTTTAGAAATGTTAAAAGGTAAGACATTAGAAGATATAGAAGCAAATCCTATACCAGATGATGATGTAAATATGTTAAGAAATAAAATATTTAGAAATGTTGAAATTGAGAAATAAATTTCTCAATTAGGGTTTATTTAGTCTTTAAATAATCCGAAATCGATAAATAAATTTCTCAATTAGGGTTTATTTAGTCTTTAAATAATCCGAAATCGATAAATAAATTTCTCAATTAGGGCTTATTTATTTTTAAATAATCCGAAATCGATAAATAAATTTAAAATAAATCAAGATTTTCTAGTTCTTCTTTCATATCTTTTAAATCTTCAAGTAATTGTTTTTTTCTATTTACAGATATTAACTTATTATTCCACATAGTAAAAAAGTTTAATATTAATTTTATACTTTTTTTATTATCATGTGTCATTAATTTATTAACAAAAGCAAATAATAATTCATTTCTTAATGGTTCTAAATCATAATCACGATCTCCTAAACTAGTAGCATCAACAAATCCTAAAAAAGTATCTTTGTAATTTTGACATGAACGTACATGTGTAATTTTGGCCCACATTTCTTCATAATGATGTTTATTATTATTAAACCAATCTCTATCTCTACTTATGGTAACACAATGTGATTTTTTAAGATACCAATAGACTACTTTATCTAATGAATAATATGGATGTGTAGATGACAATGTAGATAATACTTCACCAATCCAATTATCACAATCTATTGGTGACATTTCTATTTTAGGAGGGTGAATAAATTTTGCATTTTTATATACAATTTGATTATATGTTGGATCATCAGGTGGTACTATTTTATCAGTTGGTAGTAACTGTATTACACAACCTTTCTCAAATGATGTTGTTTTTGATCGGAATGGTTCCGATTTTGATGTATCACTTATAAATAGATCTTTTGATATATATTCACAAATTGTACATTGCCAAAAATCACAATAATCTAAATCACAACACTCCATTTGTAATTGTACTTGATCCCAGTAATATATTGGACATATATCACCTTTTACTTCTCCAATTTTACATATCTGTCTCGATAAAGGTACTTTTATTTCTAACATACGACCAACTAATTCTGTAAGATGAACATTATCATTTTTATATGGTGTTACTATTCCATCAGGTGACGCGCCTATACATGTTACAGTAGGATGTTCAACCATACCAAATTCATGAACACGAACATTCATTCTATATTCATAAATAGCACGTGCAATATCTTCATATTTTTTACCATGATATGTTGCTGGATTATCTTGAAATGTTTCTCGTATTTTTTTAACTATCATTCTATATGGTTGTTCATATTTATTATCACCTATTACAACACCTGCATCTGATGCAGTAATTTTTCCATCACGCTGTTTAAACCATTCAGGAGATCTTTGTTCGGGATATATTATTGAATTTAGTTTATCAAATTGTTTTCTACATCTTATTATTTCTGGTTTTGTTACATCATCATCATTCTGTTCATCATGAATCCATTGAGTCCCAAATGGTCCAAATAAATCATTTACTCCGTTATGTCTTACGACTGTATTAATAGATTTATTATTAATAGATTTATTATTAATAGATTTATTATTATTAATAGATTTATTATTATTAATAGATTTATTATTAACAATGTCATCAAAAGTATTATATGTTTTATAAGATGTATCAATAATTAATTTATCATTAAAGATATATGAAAATATAGCAATATCATCTTTAGTAATATTACATTTTTTGGTTATATTATCAAAAATATCATTAATAATATGAGTATTACCATTTAATATATATTCACCATTATATTTATCTAATAACATTACTTAATCTATATTGAATTATCTTTAACTTATTAAATTAAAGATAAAAAAAATCAATATTTATTATTAATATTTATTATTAATATTTAAAATTCTTTGTTTTTTGATCAAAAGTTGGATAACTAATAATTGATGATATAACTTCTGGAGATGAAATATTTAAATTATTTTTAACATCTATACCATCTTGATAATATACTAGATCATTGTTAGTTGTATAACCAATAAGTACATATATAATATCTGAATATTTAATAGTAAACCTTGTTCCTGGATTATAATAAGTCAACATTATTAATAAATAATATTTATAATCTTATAGTTAAATAAATAATATTTAAAAATTGAAAAATTTATACAATAAATTAATAAGATATAATAGGTACTAAGATATAGATATATTAATAATATGACATCTGATATATGTTCAACAGAAATAGGGATAGCTATCGCTGGGTCAGTTGATTCTGGTAAATCTACTTTTGTAGGTGTATTGACTACTGGTAAACTAGATGACGGTGATGGATCAGCTCGTACAACTGTTGCAAAACATCCTCATGAAATAGCATCTAATAAAACATCAGATATATCAACAAAATCAGTTTATACACAAACTAATCAAGCAATAACTTTGTTTGATCTTTGTGGTCATGAAAAATATTTTAAAACAACTGCATATGGGATAGCTGGACATTATCCAGATTATTCTTTTGTTATTATTGGAGCAAACAAAGGAATTTTACCAATGACAAAACAACATATTACTCTTTTATATTCAATGAATGTACCAATGATATTTATAATTACAAGATTTGATATTACTCCACAAAATATATATAATGAAACTATAAAAATGATTAATGCATATTCAAAAAATATACTTAAAATTCCAGTTGAATTTATTAATTCTCCATATAATGATCAATGTAATGATACTTTATATAAAATTGAGAAATTAAAATTATTAAAACAAAATTGTAACATAGAACAAAATAGACAATTATATATTCCTGTAATAACTGTATCAAACAAGACAGGTTATTATATTGATTTTGTTCATGATGTATTAAAGACATTAACACCTCGTAATATCTGGAATAATTTTGATGATGATATCAGTAAACCATTAGTTGAAAGATGTCGAAATAAAATTATGAAAAAATTTATTAATAATATGGATAATGGTCTATTTGTAAATCCAAAAAATAATTCTCATCATGTATTTTTTGTTGATACAGTTTATAATCCTGTTGGTATAGGTATAGTTATTACTGGTATGAATAGAGGAGGTGTTATTAATGAAGGTGATACTCTATATTTGGGACCATTTGGTAAAGAATTTAAACCCATTCGTGTTAAATCAATAAATAATTATGTCCAACAACGAATAACAAGTGGAGGAGATCATCAACGTATCACGATAGCTATTGCAACATCTGATAAAGATGTAAATAAAAAAACAGTAAAAAAAGGAATGGTATTGTTAAAGAACAAAGATATATATAAGAATTACTTATCTTGGAGATTTACAGCGGTAATTACTGTATTTAGTCATTCAGCTACTCTTAAAAATGGTTATACACCATCATTACAAATAGGAAATATTAGACAGGGAGCGCGTATGATACTTGATCCAACTAGAAATCAAAATAAAGACTATATTAAATCTAAAGATTTTGCAACTGTTACATTTAAGTTTAAACAACGTGCTGAATATATTGAACCATATCAACTATTTATATTTAGATGTGGTGGTGTTCATGGTATTGGTATGGTTATAGATAATATTCCAATTGCAAATGATTCTGATCCTTTTCCCGATCCTGTTAAGTTAAAAAGAACTAAAAAACATATTGTTTAGTTATAAATTACTTTTTTTTAAATTATATGTTTTATGTGGTAAAATTATTTTATTCTTAGTGATTCTTTATGGTATTTTAATAAATTCTTTACATAAATTGGCAAGTCAAACCGTTTATTACGAATTACTTTCATTAGTTTAATAATTTCATCAGAAGCATCATTTAATATATTTATTACATTAATATAAATTTCTTTATAATTTCTTATAAAACTTGATTGTAATTCATTATCATCTAATAATATAATTAATTTATCAAAATTTTTACTATTACAATTATTATCATCATCTAAATCTAGTTCTATTTCATATTCATCTTCTATAAATTGTACAAATTCATCAAAAGAATAATTTTTAATTTTTAATTCATTATAAAAATCTTCTAAATTAAACATATTGTTTCTTTTATAATCAATAACTCTACTAAAATAATCATTTTTCATTCTTTTAGACTTCTTGTTTAAATTTTTTTTATAATACATTATTTTACTTAATTCATACTTGTCATCTGTTGATGCGCATATAAATTTTATTAATGTGTATATTGTTTTTTCAAAGTATTCTGATATAGAATCAGTTTTTTCATTAAATACTAAATAGTCATCTGTTGTTTGTGTTGTTGATATATACTTGTCGCCATCTGAAAATCTATTATGAATCTTTTCAAAATATTCTAATACTATTTCAAAAGTATTTTCAATATCTTGATTATCATCAACATCACCATCACCACCATTATCACCAACATCATTATTTCTAATATTTATTACTACATCATGTTTATAAATAGCTTTTGTTAGTTTTATTTCTTTATCAGCCCATGTATTTTTTTCGAAGAATATATTAATAGATAATTTCGGAAAATATTTTTTTAGTTTATTTACAATATTTAATAAATTTAATTTGAATATGTTTTCTTGTCTAATATTATCATCATTGTATTCTATATATTCAAATTCATAATCATCAGTTATATTTATTTTATGTTTTTTATATTTATTTCTAGTTTTAACATAATCCTCCAATATAATCAGATCATCTGTATTTATTATTTTTGTATTTTTATTTATCCAATATTCAATACATAACTGTGATATATATTTTTTATATTTATCATCAATGTCGTACCATTTTTGAGATAGTACTTTGATATCATTTGATGAATTTATTTTTAACTTTTTTATTTTACATATTTCTTCAATACATATAATTTTTGTTTGTTTGGTTAATGCTAGTGTAGTCATTGTATCTTAATTATATATAGTTTCAAGTATTTTGTTTAATATTTCATTTATATTTCATTTTTTTTGTTACTATATTAATATATGGAAAAGATCTTGAATAAAATTAATGATATAATCGACACTAAATATGATCATATGTTTGTTGGAAATGAATTAGTATCATCGGGAAATACATTAAAAGAAATTAAAAAATATGTAAAAGAACAATACGACGCTCCTACAAAAGATATAAAAGGTTATATAATATCAATAAAGATTGATAAAAAAGGAAAAATACCTTTAAGTATAACATGTATGCAAGTAACAATTACACCAAAATTATTTATAAAATCAATGGAAGATGATGGAGTACAGACATTTAATTATTCATCTGATGCAGTTATAAAATATGGTTTCAAAATGAGTCATCTTAAAAAAATTATGAGCGCTATAAAAAATGATATGGTATCCTATAGAAAAAGTGGTGTATCCATTAGTGAAATATTAAAATAATAAAAATAAAATATTGAATTTTATTTAATCATATAACAATAAACTAAATAACAATAACAATTAATATGGAATATAAAGGTTATGAACTAACACCTGAGCAATATAACTATATAACATATAGTGATAAAATAGATACAAAGCTTATAGCATGTGCAGGATCTGGAAAAACACAATGTATTGTTTTAAAAAATATATTTCTTTTAGAAAATAATATATATACATCTGATGAATTATTGATACTCGTATTTGGTAGACATGCTCAAAATGATTTAACAAATCGTGTATCTAGTGTTGATACAGATAAATTAATTAATAGTCAATGTATATCGACAATTGATGCATTATCAAAGTATATAATTGATGATAATAATAAAATAGATGTATCTTTACTATCTTACAAATTTATGGAATACTTAGAGAATACAAGTATTGATAAATTAAAAGAAAATATAAAACTAAATAAAATAAAATGTATCTTTGTTGATGAAGCTCAAGATTTAAATTATATACAATTTAGAATAGTTATGCTTATAAAAGAAAAATTAGGAGCAATTTTAAATTTTATAGGGGATCAAAATCAAAATATTTTTCAATTTCGCGATTCAGAATCAAAGTATTTTACAGAATTTAATGGTAAGGAATTTCTATTAACTACTAATTTTAGATCGTCTGAAGAAATTATAGAATTTTCAAAAAACTTAAGAGCTGATAAATCACATAATATTGTATCATCAAAAGGAAAATCAAATATAAAACCAAAAATATATATTGATTCTGATATACCAAGAAAAATTGAACAACTAATAAGCGAGTTCTATGACGATGATCCTAATTTTAATTTGTCTAGTTTGGCAATAATATCGCCAGTAAAGGGAAAAATATCTCATAATTCTGCTACAGGGTTATGCATGGTTGCTAATGTTTTATCTGGTTTGGGTATTAATTTTATGCAATTCTATGATGAATCAAAAGAAGAAAATAATCCAAATTTAAAATATGAACCAATAGATAAACATTGTTCACTTATAACTATATGTGGATCAAAAGGTTTACAATGGCAACATATTATATTAATTGGCGCAAAATCTTGTTTGATTAATTATTATACTTTTACAGAAAAACAACACAATGATGAAAAGAATTTATTATATGTTGGAACATCACGTTCAATAGAAACATTATCTATTATAGTTGATGAAAATAAAAAGTCAGTCAGTATAAATCATTGGTTTCAAGATGTTGATGAAGATACATATGAGATTATAACAGATACAGCTCATAAAAAATTAACATTTCCACAATTACGTTTTAATAACGAAATACGTTTTGATAATAAAATAACACGGATTATAGATAATATACCAATACATATATTAAACGAATTGTCAAATATAATTGATTATGATAATATTAATAAAGAAATAACAAAAATATATGATAATGATTTCTCAAAGGTTGAATTTACATCACCAATATTATTAGGTAAATTTATAGAATCTTTCTTTGTTAATTGTATTAAACTAAAAAATAATCAACCATTAAAAGAATACTATGATATAAAAAATATATCGAATAATACAAATATACATGAATGTACAAATAATAAACTTATAGAATGGATTTCAAATAATAAATATTTATCATGGGAACAAATTGATATTATTAAAGATAAATTAGGAACTTTATATAATGAAATATTATTGTTAAAGAATAAAAATAAAAATAATTTATTACCATTAGAGAAATATAGTTTCTTGATAATTAATAATTACTATAAAACATTTGTTTTAAATAATAAAGAATGGATTAAAAAAATATATGATAAATATACTGATTTTACTGATTTAGATAACTTAAATAAATTTAAAAAAATATTATTTTATTGTGAGATAATACAACATGCACTTCAAACACAACACTATTATCATATTAAAAATAAAGGTAGTAAATATGCTACCCTGTTACTATTATATAAAGATATGTTAGATAAAATAGTAGAATATGTTAAAACAATACCAGATGATTTTATAGAATTTAATAAATACATTGAAGCATATGATTTATGTGGTGAAATCGATGCAATTGATTCTAATAATCAACTATGGGAAATAAAAGTAGTAAAAGATATACAATTAAAACATATATTACAATTACTATTATATAATATAATGAATAATAAACAAACAAATTATAAATTAAATTTTATAAACTTTTTAAAGGGTGAAAAAGTAATAATAAACTTAAATCTTGATGAATATAAAATAAATAGAATAATAGATATATTTCAAAAATATTCATCAACTAGAAAAAATTAATATCTAACCTTTAATTAATTTAACAAGGTCTACATAAGTAATTGCTCTTGTTTTACAGCAAATATTTTTAAATAGAGATTTTATAAGTTCTTGACGATCTTTAATAAAATCTGGATTTTTATCAAATCCTCTAGACAATAGTTCATCATTTATATTATATTTGTTGCATATTTCTTTAAGTTTAGTATTATAAATTAATTGTTTATCACCTAACAATTCGCCACATGAAGGACATATCATATATAGCATTTTAAGTATATAATATAGAAGTAAAATATATTTAAATCAATTATTATTTTCTTCAATTTTTATTATATTTATATCATTTTATAAATTTCACGATATATATTATATGTCTCAACAACTAATACAAGATAATTCTGGTAATATACTTGATTTTAATAATATGACAACTGCTGAAAAAAAGAAATGGAATGCTTTATTTAATTTAGATTTTGATGAATATAAAAAACAAGTAAAGAAAGAATATCACGAACAACAAGTAGATTATTCAAAAATAAAATATTTAGACAATTATTGTATACCAAGAGTTGATAATACTTATTTAATTGTTGGTATTGTATTAATAGTATTTGCTATTATTTTAATGATTATAAATTAAATTTTCTAATTATTGTGAAACATTAATCTTTTAAGTAGCAAAATTAAAAAAATCTAATAATATCTCTTCAATATTCATTTCTGAACCATAATTTGAAGCTGACAAAGTTAATACAACATAGTCGCACATTATTTTTTTAAATGGAAATGTTTCTCCTAATTCAAATATATAATCTTCTGTTGAGAATGGATGTATATTTGTATAATTTTCCCATTTTGTTTTTTCTTTTTGTGATAATTCTTTATATGATTTTTCCCTTGTAACATTATATTCTTCTTCTACCATATTTGTTTTATTTGGTTTCCCATCTTCCATTATTATATAATTTATTTTTTCATTATTTATATTATTTAATTTATTTCTTGTATCAATATATTCTATTAGTTTAGTTATATATTTTTGATGTATTAAACATTCTAAAAATGGTTTCTGTTCTATTGCCGAATACCATTTTCCACATATTCTACCATTATAGTCTTTAAATTCGTTATCTATCCATTTATCATGTTCTATTAATGAACCCTGTCCACCAAAAGTAAAAACACCAACATCATGTAATTTTAATAGATTTGGTATAAGTGATTTAGAATCATCTTCTAAAGGACCAGCATGATAAAAACTTTCTGATAATCTACCTTTTATAAATTCTTTATTACAATGAAATAGATCTTCTTGTTTTTTTATTTTACTCCATACAAATAATGGTTTAGTTAATCCATATTCTTTTATTAATCCATCTAAATCTGTAAAAGTAATATGTACATACTTTTTCTTAACTGTCAAGCCATATTGTTCAAATATTTGGGTTATATTTTGATCTGTATTTTGAGTTTCCATTATATATTTAATTATAATAAGTATTCATCTATAAAACATATATTTTTCATTTTTTATTTTAAAATATATTTATTTTAGTAATTCAGAATTAGCACCAATTATCTGATCAGGATTTGGATAAGAAACAGTTGATATATTGTAAACAGGATATGTTGCAAATTTATTAGTTGGTATTTTTTCTACAAATTTATTAACTTTTTTTTTATTATATTCTTTTTCTTTTACATCAACTATTTCATAATATTCATTAAGTTTTAATCTTCTAACACCATATTTGTCATTTGATGGATTTGGAAATTGACATATTTGATAATATGTAAATTTTGCTGGTTCTGGTTTATAACACATATCAGGATCTTTATTTCTTTTAAAATTAAATTTTATATTTGTAGTTCCATTTATAGAGTTGTTCATAGAATATAATTATAAAAAAATTTATTTTTTAAAACACAATAAAAATTATTAATATATTAAAATATCTATGGTTTGATATTTATCACGAAAATTGTGAATCAATTCTTGGTTTTCATTATATATTTTTTGTGGTATAGAAATGCTTTCAACATCTTTTGAAATATCTACGGTTCCATGTATTTGAGCTTCTATATATGTAGGCATATCTATATGTTGATTAGATTCTATCAATTTAATAAAAAGTTTTACTATAGGTGGTGTAAAATGATATAATATATGATCACAATTGTCAAATGTGCATATATATTGTTGTTTGTGAAAAGAATCGCAATATATAAATGTTGTACGTTCTTTTATTGAGTTTTTATATTTTATACATATATTTCCATAGGCAGAACATGTTTTATCACCTGAAATATTATCATATAGATTTACTGATCCATATTTTGGTCGATCTTTCGGTTGACAGTTATTATACACTTTATGAAATAATAGATTTTCAACAGATACTCTGACTGAGCCACCGTTGTTATCGGGTTGAATTTCGAATAAATTTTTTAGATACGGATTAATTAAAAGTCCTTGTAATGCACGTAATGGTATCATAGTAGTAATAAATGTATTATTTTTGATATAATTAACTATTTTATTTATATATGATCTATCAATATCATGTTCAATAAATTGTTGTTCTATTTGATAAACTAGATTTTTAGCATGTATTTTTGCTTTTAGATTAGCTTTTTTTAAAGCTAGTTTTTGTATATCATTTAATGTTTCATTTGCATCCATAAATATATCTAATTAGTATGATTTTTAACATGATTAAAATAAAATATTTTCAATTTTTGTTTTATATCCTGTTAAAATATAATTTTTTTCCCTTTTCTAATAAATTATCATCAATGTTATAACCATCTGGATAATTTTGAAAGATTAATTTAATTGTATAATCCATACCATTTTCTTTAATATATTTTTCATGTAATATATAGATGTCTTTTAAATATTCATCAAGAATTTCAGTTAAATCAAGTATAACATCATTAACATTGTATTCTATTGGTAATTTTAATTCAAATGATAATAAACAATTTAAAATTAATTTTTTAAGATCTAATAAATTATAGTACAAATTTGTACTATAGTGAGGATCGATATAACATAAATCTATAATTTCAAGAAAATTTTCAATATGTTTCAACAATTCTATATATGCTTCTTGATTATAATAATAATATCCTTCAATACTATATATTATATCTAAAAGATTTTTATGTTTTAATATACGTTTTACTTTATTTCTAGAAACAAGTTTTTCTTTTTTATTATTTAAAATTTCTTGTCTTTTATCAATTATATATTTTATTATAAAAAGCAATATAATTAGAGTTATAATTTTAATGATTATCATATAATATAAAAATTGATTTTTATAAAGATAGAATAATAATTTAAAAATATATTACTTATTAAATAATAACTATGGATATACAAAAGCTTATTCTTAATAATACTAAGGAACGTTATAAACTAGAACTAGAATATACCGATAATGAAGATGCTAAACAACAAATAATAAATATAATAAATAAATTAGATGCCCCTCTTGAAAATAAAATAGATAAATTTAATAATAAAATTGATGAAGCTGAAACATTAAGTATGAAAAAGAAATTTTATAGACTTAAACCACTTCAGAAAAGAAATGTATTAATTAATTATTTCATTGATAAAAAATATACAAAAGAACAAGCTGAAAAATATACAACTAAAATACTTAAAATGATTTCTGATGAAACAATAAAAAATGCAAATATAGAATATGATATTGATACTACAAAAGTTACTAATATAAATTCTATATCTATTATTGATGATGATGTGAAATATATTAAAGTAACAAAGTCACGAAATAAAAAACAACCAGATAATAAAAATGATTCTGATGATGAACAAGAAGATGATACAATAGAAGAGAAACCTATAAAAAAATCAGTAAAATCAAATAAAAAATAATTTAAGTAAAGCATTAATATATTAATATATATTTATTATATTAATATATGGATAAGTTTGAAATAATTAATAATAAACTTACAAATTTATTTAATTACGTTAATACATTATATAAAATGATAACAGATGTAACAAAAAATTTTATATTCAATCCATCTGAAAATATAGTTACAGTTATTAGTAATTTATTTACTATAAATACAAATAGTCAACATATAAATCTAGGACCATTATATGATCCAACACAAGCAATTATGAATATTGACACGTCAAATCCAACATCTATGATTTTATATGGTACAACACAAACACCGGTAACTAGTCAAGTTTTACCACCAAGTTCTTTATTTTTAACCCAAAATAATAATGGTGAAATATATATAATGACAAATGGTACCTTGAAGAAATTAAAAACAATACCAATACAACCAGTTAGAAATAATCAAAAATAAAACAATTTAAAAATAAAAATATACATAATTTATATATGGACAATATTATACCCCAATCAATTAATGATAAGATAACGACATTATATAATTATGTTACTAATCTTTATAAATCTTTTATAGATCTAACAGCAAACTATTTTAATATTGATACAACGAATAAAATAGTATCTGTTCAAGGTAATTATTTTAGTTTAAATACTATATCACCAGTTATAAATTTAGGTAATGATAATAATAATCATCCAATAATTCAAATTATATACGGTACAACACAAAATCCATCATTACCATTAGGTGCATATATACCAAATGGATCATTGTATTTAACACAGAATAATAATGGTGAAGCATATTTAATGGTAAATCAAACATGGTTAAAATTAC
>Ga0164296_1000474_pt1 | contig 47506 bp, 43 predicted proteins | sample GEODES057metaG_FD_113533 | JGI IMG/M metagenome (GOLD analysis project Ga0164296, IMG submission 113533) | Dystrophic lake water microbial communities from Trout Bog Lake, Wisconsin, USA - GEODES057 metaG | ecosystem: Environmental > Aquatic > Freshwater > Lake | place: USA: Trout Bog Lake...
CGGCGAGCCGTGACCGGCGAGCCGTGACCGGCGAGCCAACGCCGGAGCCAAAAAGTTTTTTACGGTGTCCATAAATATACCCGAAGGTGGGACGATAAGACCAAGTTTCCTTAAACCTGTCAAGCGGGCAAATGTAACAAGCCCGTGACTTGCAATTATTTCTTCCGCCACGCGCGATGCAGATTGCCGAATTGAAATTCCACGGACGTCAGCAGTAGCTTTTTCAGGAAAAACGCCAGCGGGATTGCCAGCACGGTGGAAGCCACCACGTCGGAGAGATGATGACATTCCAGCGCGATGCGCGACCACATTACGGCCATGGCATACACCGCTGCGACCACGCCCCAGCCGCGATTAAACAGCCACGCTGCCGTCGCCAATCCCACAGCCGCCGCTGCATGTCCGGATGGAAATGCGCTGAACTTGAACTGGCCGATGATCCAATGGCCATCGTGCCACACGCCATAAAATCCCTGCGGCACGTCATGATTATTCGGACGTGTGCGACCAAATAAAATTCGCAGAATTGTAGCCGCGAGTCCGGTGAGTTCGGAAGTGAGCGCTACAAAAAAGATTTTCGCCGCCAGCGTCGGCCGGTTCACGAGCAGAAAAAAAATTGCGAAGCCGATTCCCCAAATCGCCGCCACCCAACCTTCACCCAGCTTGGAACACCACGAGGCAAAGGTGTGTAAATCTGTTTTTACCGGCACGAGCAACGCGGCATCCACGCGATTATCCAGCAGCCACGCGAGCGCGATGGCCGCAACTCCAGCGACAATCCAGATTCGCGTTTTCCAAAGTGATTTTCCACTGACGGACATGCGCCGAAGGTATGCGTTACGCTTGCAAATAAAAGTCCAAATCGCTAGTGTCCGGCGAATTTCTGAATGAATCCCGCCGCCGCAACCGCACCCAACTGGCTCGATAAACTAGCCGCACGCCCACAGCTCGCCATCGTGCTGTTTTCGCTCGCGCTGCTGCTCGCTGGCAACTGGATTCTGCCGCTGACCGACCGCGACGAAGCGCGTTTCGGCGAAGCGTCGCGCGAAATGTTGCAGCGCGGCGATTACGTCGTGCCGTGGTTCAACGGCGCGTGGCGGCTCGACAAACCGGCTTTAATTTACTGGTGTCAAATCGCCAGCTACGAAGTTTTTGGCGACAATCCGTTTAGCGCGCGTCTGCCGTCCGCACTCTTCACGACGGGAACCGCGCTGCTGCTCGTGCGCTGGGGCAAAAAAATTACCAGCGATAACAAAACGGCTTTAATTGCGGGCGCGATGTTCGTGGCTGGCCTACACGTAGCCATCATCGGGCGCGTGGCAACGGCGGATATGGCGCTGGTTTTCTTCTGCACGCTCGCCGCGTGGAGTGGCTGGGAACTCACGCGTCCCGAACAATTGCATCGAAGACTTTGGTGGTGGATTTTTTACGTGGCACTTGCGCTAGGATTTTTGGCGAAGGGCCCGATTGCTTGGCTGCCGCTTGGCGGAATATTAATCAGTCGAGCGCTACGAAAAAATTCTTTCCAGCTGCCGTTGAATGAAACCGTTGTTGGCCTGACTATCACCATCGCGCTCGTCGCGTTGTGGGGACTGCCAGCGCTGAAGCAGACGAACAATGCCTTTCTCACCATCGGCCTTGGCGAACACGTCCTAAACCGCTCCGTTGGCGTAATTGATAGTCACGGCATGAAAGGCACGCTCGGTTTTCTCGCGCTCGTTCCGCTGTATTTCGTGACGTTTTTCGTGAGTTTCTTTCCGTGGTCTACGCGTGTGCCGTCTGCGTTGCGCCACTGGTGGCCGAAACGCAAACGCGATGACCTCGGCTGGTATCTGCTCGTGCAAGTCATACTTGTCTTCGGCGTATTTTCCCTTGTGCGGACGAAGCTGCCGCATTACACGATGCCAGCATTCCCCTGCCTCGCGCTATGGTTCGCGCGACAAATCGCCAATGAAGGCAACATTTTTACGTGGTTTAGTAAACGTATCATCGCGATGACAATTTTCGTTTTGATACTGACTTTCATCGGTTTTACTTTCGCGCGAAATCATTTTTTAACAAAACAACTTTGGCTGGCGACGCAAACTCACATTCAGCCGCAAACGAAAATCGGCTGCTTTGGCTACACGGAATCGAGTCTCGTTTGGGAATTTCGCAAAGGCACAACCAACCGCATCATGTTGGGCGACATCAAAGCCGCGAAAAATTTTCTAACCAACACGCCGCCGTTCATTCTCGTGCTGCCGACGAAGAATCTGATCGACTTGCCGGACACAAACGGTCTTTTGATTTCCGTCCACGGCCTCGACATGGTGAAATTAAAGAACTGGGATTTGACAGCCATCATCCGCGAGTGAATGTTCCTGCGGATTTAAATTGAATGATGCCGTCATGCGACGGTCAAACTCTGCGACGATGAAAACTTTTTTCTCCACTTTGCTGGCGGTGGGCACATTGAGCCTAGCCGTTGTCGCGCAGCCTACGAATTCTATGAATACAAATAAGATTGAGACCGCCACGCTTGGCGGCGGCTGTTTCTGGTGCATGGAGGCCGTTTACGAACGACTGCCCGGCGTCATTTCGGTGACTAGTGGTTTTGCCGGCGGCCACACGATCAATCCGACTTACCACGAAGTTTGCGGTGGCGACACCGGCCACGCCGAAGTGACGCAAATAACGTTTGATCCCGCCAAAATTTCTTACGCCAAGCTGCTGGAAGTTTTCTGGCAGGCACACGACCCAACCACACTGAATCGTCAGGGCGCGGATGAAGGCACGCAATATCGATCCATCATTTTGTATCACGACGAAAAACAGAAACTTGTGGCAGAAAAATCCAAGCTGGCGGCACAGGCAGAGTCTACCAAAGCCATCGTAACGGAGATTGTGCCGTTCACGAAATTTTATCCGGCCGAGGACTATCATCAGGGCTATTACGACGCTAATTCCAGTCAACCTTACTGTCAGGTGGTCATCACGCCTAAACTGGAAAAGTTGGAGCATAGGAAAGTTATTGAGCCGACTGTGCAGACGCCGAAGTAAGCATTAGTTAAAAACCAACCCGCACATGCGCTTGCAGAGAACTTTGCGGTCGTTTAATTTTTGCGCGTGAAAAAAGCTGGCCGCCCCATCATTCCGCGTAAGACGATTTACCGGCTTTCGATTTATTTACGTTGCCTTGCGCGTCTGCGCGAGAATAGTCTCGGCACGGTTTCCAGCGAGGCCCTCGCCAAAGCCGCTGGCGTTAAGCCTACGCAACTCCGCAAAGATCTCGCCTACTTCGGCACGTTTGGCACCCGCGGTCTAGGCTACGACGTTAGCGAACTTTCCCTGAAAATTTCCGACGAACTCGGCACGTCTAGTTTGCAGCCGGTCATTCTTGTCGGCGTCGGCCATCTCGGTCTGGCGCTCGTTTCCTATCGGGGATTTGAAAAAGAAGGTTTTGAAATTGTCGCCGCCTTTGACACCGAGCCGCGCCGCAAATGCGATAAGGAAATCAAACAACCAATTCTCGGCATGAATGAAATGTCCGCCTTCATCCGCGAACACAACGTGAAGATGGCGATTCTTTCCGTGCCCGCCGCCGCCGCCCAAACCGTCGCCAACCAACTAATCGAGGCTGGTGTCATGGGCATTTTGAATTTCTCACCCATTGTTCTCGCTGTGCCAGAAGACGTGATGGTCAACAACGTCAACCTCGCCATTGAACTGGAAAACTTGAGTTATTTTATCCAGAGCTGAACTAAATCAGCGCGCGGGAGCATTTTTCAAATCCTGCGAAGTCGCCAGAGCAATCACGCGACCTTCGTCGCCAACAGCGCAGTAGAAGTGATAAACCACGCCGTTCCACTTCAACACCCACGGCTTGTGCGCGTAAGTTTTGTCATATGGTTCAGACGGCTCGACTAAATTTTGTCCGTCCCATTTCGTCCAGTGAACCAAATCATACGAACACGCGAACGTGTCGAACGCTTTCGGCTTCCAGCCCGCACCAAAATAAAACATCGTCCACACCTCGCCAATTTTCACGATCTGCGGATCGCCCGTGATGCCATTGGTTTTCGCCTCACCATTCGCGACAACTGGATTTTCCCCGTAGCGATTCCAATTCACCATATCTTTTGAAACCGCCATACCGATACGCTCGTAACCGTTTTTAAATTTTCCGTTATAAAACATCACGAACGGCCAACCGAGCGATTCCGATTCGTCGTGAATGATGCTACTTTTGTAAAGCGTCTTGCGCTCAAAGCTGCGCACGTCGATTTGTTTCGGCGACAACACCGGATTTTCTGGAATGCGATTCCATTCTTTGATCTTCGTCGGAGTTTTCGTCCAAGCAAGGCCGATTGAAAGTGGATCCGTCTCGTAACCTTGTTTCGCGCCGCCGATGTAGGACAACCAGAATTTGCCATCAAATTTTTCTAACTCATGCGTTCCATCCCAGCGATAATCACACAAGGCAACCCCACCATCCGCCTGCCACGCGTCCCAGTCGTTGGTTTTAGCGAACGAAAGAATTTTCCCAAGTTTTTCCCAGTGGAGCAAATCATCGCTGCGCGCAAGAAAAGTTTGGTAGCCAATTTTGTTTGTGATGGCGACATACATCATGAACCAATGATTTCCACTGCGAAAAATGCTCGGACAATCCACAAATTCATTCGTGCCCGCGCCTTTGATGACTACGCCGTATTTGAAAGGCGTTTTGACCTGATCGTAAACTTGCCGCATCGTGTTTGTATCCACTAGTCGGCCTTCGGGAGTGGCTGGAATGACTTCTCGATTCATTGCGCCAGCCAGCAATCGCACCGGGCCAAGCAATCCCGATTTCAACAACGGAGCGTCAGATTTGAAGGGTTGCCACGAACTCCAGGTGAAACGGTTTGTCTCCGCGAGCGCGGCGTCACCAATTAAACGGTTGGGCCAGAGGTTCGCGACTTCGACTTCCAAAATATTTTTGCCAGAGCGGACCGCGCTGGTGATTTCTACGCGGAATGGCCGGCGCCAAGCAATGCCGCAGTCTTTGCCATTCAATTTCACCCGCGCCATCACCTGCACATCGCCCAAATCCAGAAATATTTTCTCATCTGGTTGCGCTGCTTTTGCTGACGGCAACTGGAAGCTGGTTACGTAAGTCGCCGTGCCGGAAAAATATTTCACACCGGCGTTTGCACTGTCGCTCCAGGAAATCAAATTAGTCAGCGTGACTGATGTGGGCGCACCCCAGTGCGGCGGAAAATGCAAACGCCACGGCTCGATGATCTCAAGCAGCGGATGTAATTCATCCACGATGACGGGCTTGGGCGCGGTGCTGGTTTCGCGGAAAACGACGAACGTCGAGTCGCCCGGCGCAAAATTGAGGGTGAGCGATGTTCCGGCCCTGGCTGGATTCACCTTCACTGGCGCGGTGATCCCTCCGGTTTCGGGATTCCAAATTTCCGGGCGAAGCTCGCCCTCCGAAAATTCGCACGTGGCCGTGACGGAATTGGTCGAGCCGTTGGCGAGAAAATAAATCTCCGCATTCGTCGTCGAGCGATGAATCCAATTCAGTGGCACGTCGCTGGTGAAAGGCGGCTGCCGGTCTGCCAGCACGTCATTCGCTAACGAGCCGCCCCAATTCACGGAACCTTGGCCAAATTTATGCGTGATGATTTTCCGGCCGTCGCAATTACCCCAGACTTCGTTGCCAATGGCCGCCACTTCCTCGTCGCACTTCGGAAAATCTTGCAGGCCGGGCGCGGTTTTTGGACGAGGACCAAACACCGTCGCGCCGTCAGCGACGAGCTGTTTTATTTTGCGGGCCAGCGCAGGCGTCATCACGGTTCGTTCCGGCAAAATCAAAACGCGATAACTCATTCCATCCGGGAGCACCAGCCGTCCGTCTTTCACCGACATCCGCTCAATCAAAGTTTCCGCGCTGATTTCATCGTAGCGATAGCCGGCCGGCGGTGGCGGAACCGGCGTGAAATAAGTCTGGTTCGGATTTTCGGGACGAAGGTAACAAAGCTCGGCCACAAATTTTCCCTGCCGCAACATGAACTGGCAGCGCGCCAGATATTCATGCCACGGCTTCGACATTTCCCACCACGTCTGTGTGCGTTCGTAGTGTAGGCCCCACGGCCCCATCGTCGCGCCCGGCACGCGGTTGGTGAACGGCTGGTGCGCGTAGCGGTGGATTACAAAACGATTGATGCCCTGGGCAAATTCAAAATCGCCAAGCGCCTTGATCGTGGCCGGATGTTGCATCCATTTTTCGCGATCATCGGAAGTGAATGCCTCGGCGCCGACAATTGCTTTGCCAGTCGTATGCGCGACCGATGCCATCTGCCGTCCTTTCAATTCAGTTTCCTTTGAGCCCCAGCGCGCATCCGTCCAGAACTCGCTCATCGGCTCATCCGCCGCCGCCGCGAAAGTTCCTTCATCACCAAAATGATTCAGGCTGTAGCCTTCGATGCTCAAGCGCAAACCGTGTTCGTGCGCGAGTTGCGCGAGCCGCCCAGTGTATTTCTCCGCGAGCAATTCTGAAATCGTCTGCGCAAAATCCCAACGGAAGCGCGCCGCCAATTCGCCACCGCCGACGTTGCGGGGAAAGCGCACGATGGTTTTATCACCGGCCTTTTCACGCGTGGAATCCAGCAGGCTCGGCAGAAATAAAATCGGATCGTAACCGCGCCGTTGCTTAAATTCTTCGCGCAACAGCGGTGTCCAGTTCTGCCCGCCGACTTCCCAACTGTCAATGTGCGTCGCCGTCAGCGATTTTCCGGCGAGCGGTCCGGCGCTATTTATCAGCTTCGCCATCATGCCAGCGAAATGCGCGTCCATAGCCTCCGCGCTCAACTTATCGCACTCCAACCCGTTTCCACCAGCGACCGGCGGGCGCGTGCTACTGCCTGTCGTCGTATGGCCGATGCGCTGAATCACCCACTCGCCCGGCGGAATTTCCCAGTTTAATTTTCCGTCCGCCCCTAGCGTTGCGCTCAAATCCAAAACCGATTCGCGAGCGATGGCACCATTGGTAGTTTTAGGAAACGCCAGCACGGCGATGTCGCGATAAAAATTACCGATGGCCACCGTGCTATCCCAGCCGTCACGTTGGCGCACCGGCAATGGCGGACGCGGCAGCACCGCTGAAAAATTCGTCGGGCCGGTGACGCTCACGTTCGTGTTCACGAGCATCTGCATGGAAAGTTCTGGAGTAATCCACGGTCCACTGCTCCCCGTCCAGCCGGGACCGTTTGCCATATTGATTTCCAAACCCAGCCGCGCCGCCTCCGCCACAGCGAATTGAAAAAGACTTTGCCACTCGGGATTCATGAACTCCGCCGTGCCGCGCGGTGGCGGAAATTTTTCCAACACATCCATGATTAGAACACCGCCAATACCCACGCGCTGCATCGCCTCCAAGTCGGCGGTGATGCCGTTGCTAGTGACGTTGGCGTTGTTCCAAAACCAATAGACCCACGGGTGGGCAGCGTCAGGTGGTTTAATAAAATCGCTTTCGAGACTGGCCCGCACAGCAATGGCTGTGGCCGCAAAAGCAAACGCGACAAAAAATCTTTTCAACATACGCGCGCCACTTCCACGCCGAGCAACTTGCCCAGCTTGTCAATCTTGTCTGCGATGTGGCCGACGCCGACCGCGCAATGATGCGCCGGACCGTGTGCGTTCCAATCATTCACAAACTTGCGTGCGCCAATGGAAAATTTGTAACGGCTGTTTGTATTTCCAATTTCCAAAATCGGGCCGGGAACAGATTCGCCTTCGGCCACGAGCAGTTTTAATTTTCCATCGTGCGTTTCCACGACGGAAAGCAATGTGACTGCGCCGTGCTTTACTGACATTTCCACCGAGAGTCCCCTGCCCACCTTACCGTGATAAACTTTCAACGGACGCACTTTGGTTTTTCCCTCGGCAATCTTGATGTGGCCCGGCCCGTCGTGCCCCATCAACACCACGTCATCGGCAAAATCCATCGCGTAATATTCGGTGAATGAGCCGCCGACACCGAAAGTGTCCATGATTTTCATGGCCTGCGCGTTCTTTACTTCGTATTCGCCGGCGACGGGAATGCCGCGCGCGGCGAGCAAAGAATTCCCTAAAATAATTGAACTGATAGCGTCCTCATTTTCTACGTTACCTGTGCCGCTGTAAAAATACGCGAGCGAACCCAAGTCGTGTTCCTTCACCAAACGGTCAAGCGCGACGGATGTTTTTGCCGCGCGTTCGAGTTCGGCCTGAGAGCAATCTGGTTGCACAGCAAAAACTTTTTGAAAATGCGCGACGCGATCTTTGATTTGCTTGGCGGTAACATCCCTGCGCAGTGCGGCAAGTTCATCCACCTCCAGAATTTCCAAATGGCCGCCGAACGTGGCGCACTGCAATGTCGTATCGGAATAAATGTCCAGCATGCCACCGTAATAATGTCCCATCAAACCGAGTCGATTGTGAAACATCGTGTGCGCCGCGCGCGCGGCTTCGATCCACGCATCCACTTCGTTCCAGCAAATCGGATCGTCATGCAGCATTCCAGTAACTTGATGAAAATCTATTTTTGCGCGGCTGAAAACATTGGCAATTTCCGGCACGGGACACGCGGCACAATACGCCAACCAATCGCCCGTCATCGCGGTGCGGTCGCCCATTTGATTAAACTTTTCGTAATCAATCGCGGCGGCGGGCGCGAGGTTCAAAATGATGACGGGAACTTTCGCGCGCTGCACGACGGGCAGAACGGTAGAAGAAAGAGCATAAGTTGTGACGTGCAGAAAAATGACATCCACGTCTGCTTCGCGAAATTTGTGGCCGGCTTCGAGCGCCTTCACCAGATTGTCAATCAGTCCGAGGTTTACGACTTCGATGCCCGGGCGCTCCAATTTTTTCTGGACGGTGCGAACATAACCTTCGAGCCGTGGCTTGAGGCCTTTGAATTGCGGCCAATAAGTATCAAGACCAATGCCGAATAGTCCGACGCGAAGTTTGCGTTTCATTAGAAAATTATCCGGAAATAAGAATCGTATTGGCGTATTGCGTCGTGTCGCCGGTGCGAATCAAACCGATGGCGTGCGGGATGCGTTTTTTGAATTCGACGTGCGGTTCGTATTTTGTCGGCATACCTTTCAACGCGGCGGCGAATTTCACGCGCGTGGCGGGCGAATTGTTCTTCAAAAATTCTTTTGCTTGAAACGCCTCGGTGAAATTGTGATTGGCGCGCACGGCGGCGATGAGTTGCAGCACGGTCGGCAAATCGTCCACGACGGAAATATCCACCGTCTCAATCATCGGCCAGAACGGAAAGCCGCGATCGGCGATGACGAGCGCGTTGGTGTGGCGCACGCGTGCTAGTAACGAGAGGATTTGCGGATTGAGAATGCCGTGATTAATCATGACGGCAATCTAGCGATGAATTCGTCCGCCTCCAAGAAAAACGGCACTACCCAAATCAGGGATACACGAGCCGGAAGAAGACGCTGCCGTTGGTAGCGTTCATGGGCAGAATCATTTGATTAGTGTTGCTGGAATTTGCGACGGTGATCCAATTAGTGCCGAGGCCGGTCGCGAGATTGTTGGTTTGGGACTGCAAACGCCAGCCGGTGTGGTCGGCGCTCCAGTTGAATTGCAGTTGGCTGCTGACAAGATTGAAGCTAAGCGGAGTTGGCGCGGTGGAAACGGGGCGGGCGCTGACGGAAAGTGAATTAGTGCTTTCGCCAGCAGAGTTTGTGGCGGAAATGGCGAAGTAATACAGCGTGCCGTTGCTCAAGCCGGTGTTGATAAAACTGGCGCCGGTCAGGTTGGTCACCGTCGTGTAAGCTCCGCCGAATGTCGTCGCGCGTTTGAGATTGTAACTGTCCGCGCCAGCAACCGGATTCCAACTCAAACTGACTTGGGCATCGCCAGCGGTGGCAATTAAATTAGTCGGCGTGGCAGGAACGATGGCGAGCGAAGAAATTTCCGTCGCGCTCAAAGCGCGGTTGTAGATGCGGAATTCATCTACGCTGCCGGAAAAAACGGGATCGCTCCATTGCGATTTGCCGAGGTAATTCGTGACGGTGTTGCCCAAAGTGGACGGATGAATCGTCATGCTGGTGTTGGTTCCCACCGGCACGCCATCAATGTAAAGCACGCCGATGATGCCGGACAAAGTCACAGCGAGATGATGCCAGACGCCGGTGGAAAGAACGGCGGCATTGTTAATCTGCTGTTCACCGGCACTGGAATTTGTGGTGATGGCGAATCGCACGGTGCTACTCCCGCTCGCGGGCGCGAGGAACATATAATTAGTCGTGCCTTTGCCAAAATCAAAGATGCGCGCCCACGTGGCGTTGGCATCTACTTTCACCCACGTCGTGATACTAAAATCGTTGAGTGAACTGACGAGGCCAGTCGGAAAACTGGCGTAGCTGGTGGCCGCGGCGTTGAAATGAATGGCGTTATTAAATTTGCCAGCAACCCAAGTTGCGCCCGCCGCCAACGTGGCGTTGTGTGCGCCAGTGACATCGGCTGCCGTCGTGCCGCTGGTTTCATCAAATTTCCAGTAGCCATACAAATCAAATGGTGTGGCGCTGGCAGAAGGGCTGTTCGTGCCTTCGCCACTGACATTCAACGTGGAGACGACATAATAATATGTAGTGCCGCTCGTCACGCTGGGATCAGAAAAATTTGTCGTCGTCACGCCCGCGGCGATAAGCGTGTAAGGGCCGCCGTTCACGGTCGCTCGCTTGATGTGATAACTCGCGGCAACGGGCGCGGCGTTCCAATTCAAATTCACTTGCAGGACGCCAGCGCCGACGGTCGCCGTCAAGTTGGTCGGCGACGCGGGCAACGCAGGCGGATTGAATAATGAATTTATTTCCGTAGAACTCAACGCGCGGTTGTAGATGCGAAAATCATCTACACTGCCAATCAGGTTCGGGTCGGACCATTGTGATTTGCCAATATAATTTTGCGTCGTGCTGCCTAAATTTGCCGGATGCAACGTCATCGCGCTGTTCGTGCCGACGGGTGCGCCATCAACGAAAAGCACGCCGGTGTTGCCGGACAACGTCACCGCAACGTGATGCCAGACGCCGGTCGAAAGCACGCTGGGGTTGTTGATCTGCTGTTCGGCGCCGGTGGACGCAGTGGTGATGGCGTAACGCATCGTGCTGCCAACGGTCGGCGCAAGAAACATATAATTACCCGTGCCGGTGCCGAAATCGAAGAGCCGCGCCCACGCGTTATTCGTATCCACTTTCACCCACGTCGCGATGGTGAAATCGCTCAACGCGCTGACAAGTCCGGCAGGCAAACTGACGTAACTATTGACCGTGCCGTTGAGATGCACGGCGTTGTTGGTTTTGCCAGCAATCCAAGTTGCGCTCGTGGCGGCCAGCGTGCCGTTGTTCGTGCCGGCGGAGTCGGCGGCATTCGTGCCACTGGCTTCGTCAAATTTCCAGTAAGAAAAAAGATCCAACGGCGTTACGCTGACGGATGATGACGCCGCACTTTCACCAATCGAGTTGACGGCGGAAATTATGTAATAATAAGGCGTGCCGTTTACGAGACCGGCGTCGGTGTAAGTGGGCGCTTTCACGCCGGTGGCGATGGTCGTAAAAGTTCCGCCGCTGACAGTGGCGCGTTTGACGTTGTAACTAACCGCCGCTGGCGAACCATTCCAACTCAAAATGGATTGCGTGTTGCCCGCTATTGCCGTCAATCCAGTCGGAGCCGTGGGCGCATTGACCACTGGTCCGTCCAACTCGATACAATCGTAAGGCCAACTCGCACTCAACCACGGTCCGGAATCCGACGAGCCGCTTACTGGATTAATCCATAGTGTGTTTTGCCCAACCACGAGTGCGCTGGAAGGAATGCTGAAAGTGTAGAGATAATTGTTTCCACGATAACTGCCGATGGTGATGCTGCGCGTGCTCGGCTGATTCGGCGCGGATGAAAACGAGGAATTGTAACTGTTGACCGAGACTTGTGGTCGCGCGCCGATGTAAGCGCAGGTTGTGCCGATGCGCAATGTCAGCGTAGTAATCTGGCTGGCGGTCAGATTAAATTTAATTGTGCCGGGACTGTTCGTGGCGCGAAATTGCACGCACGGAAATTGACTAACGTTATTGCTTTCCACCACGAATGCGCCCGGCGCCCAGTTACTCATCCGCACGTCGGAAGGGTGCATCGTGTTCATCTTATCCGCGTTCAACATGCCCGCTGGTGTGCCATCCCACTCGCCAATTTTTCAAATGAACGTCGGCGTCGTTTCCGTCGAAGTGAGATTCAATGTGTTAGTCGTATTTGCGGTCACCACGACGGAAGCCGTGGCTACGGCGAATTCTTGTTTGTAAAGTGTCGCGGTGTAAGTGCCGGGGATCATCAGCGGCGTGATGTAACTGACATTTGTCGCGGCGACCGTCCAGTATTGGGCATTGGCATTGGCAAATCCGACCACAGGTTGAAAACCAGTCGGCACGCCCGCGAGCGTGCCACTGACCGCGCCGCGATTGGTGTTGCTAACCCAATTCGTCAGGTTCAATCCCGCCGCATCAATCCACGAATAATCAATGTTCGTGCTCGGTTGACCGCCACCATTAAAAACCAGCGTGTAAGGTCCGTTTAAAATATTGGTGCGAAACGCTTCAGTTTGCGCTTCGCCGTAATTCACGATGTAGGTGATTTCCTGATCGCTGCCACATTGGTTCAGCAAGCTGCGATAAAACGGACCGCCCGAATCGCCTTCGTGATTGTCGCGCACGATATACACGCCGACGTTCGTGCCAGTCGCGCCGATGTAAGACCAGTCCATGAGCCGATGATTCGAATAATGCTTCGAGCGCGTCGTGCCGTCGGCCATTCCAAAAATATCGGATGACTCAATCGCGCCGGTGTTGTTGCGTATGTCCGACGGCGTCGGGCCGTTGGACAATAAGTTGGAAGGAATGCGAACGATGTAGCGGCACAAACCCAAAGTGTCGGGCTCGGTCGTAAAACTGGTCGCCATGTAGATGTGCGGATAACCGTTGCGCGCAATATAATAATGCGTCAACACCCCCTGCCCGCTTGCGGGCGCACCACCCACGACGGTGATTTTAATGTAATTGGTTCCGTAAACTGTGGCACTAACGGAAACCAGATTCGTATAGCCGTAAAGAAAATCGAAGCCGGAATTGATCTGCGAGCCACGCGACTGATCCTGATATTCCACGCCGTTGTAAACCAGGCTCATCAAATCGCCCGCCGACTGAGTGCTCACGCCATTGTCCGTGCGGCGAACTTTAAAGACGAGCCCGGCACCGGTGTCCACGGCATAATTATCGGAATTGGTCGTCAGGCCAAACGCGCCCCAAGCCCGCCCCGGAATTAACAAGCAACTCATCAAACTAAAAACAAAAAAACAGCCTCGCGCCCGACGCATTAGGCCGGTCAGGAAACTGGCACAGCAATTGAAATTAGCCGTCCGGCAGCGGCCGCTTTCATGTTCAAAAATAATCACGGGATTGGGCAACAAAGTGCCACACAAAGTCACCACCCGCTATCCATAGAATTGGTGACAGCGTTGAGGAAACTGTCGCCGCGCAAAAATAATTTTTCGCTCGCGTCTTAATTTTTCAACAGCGACCGGCCCAACTTCAAAAGCTTTTGCGCATCCGCATCCGACTTCGCTTCGGCGTAAATGCGCAACACTGGTTCCGTGCCCGAACCGCGCAACATCAGCCACGTCGAATCTTCGGCAACAAATTTTACACCATCGCGCGAATCCACTTTCACCAACGGCGAGCCGAGAAGTTTTTTTGGCGGATGTGTTTTGAGAATATCCATGAGCTCAGCGCGTTTCTCCAATGGATATTGCGCGTCAAATCGCGCGTAACGATGCGGGCCAAATTCCTTTTCCAGTTTTGCGTAAATCTTGTTTACGGAAATTTTTTCCATCGCCAGCATCTCCAGCAAAAACAAGCCCGCCGCCAGTCCATCGCGTTCAGGAATGTGATTCGCAAAGCCGACCGAGCCGCTTTCTTCTGCGCCAAACAGCGCGCCGGGCTTCATCATTTCCGGAGCGATAAAGCGGAAACCGATACCGACTTCCGTGAGCGGCAGATTCCACGCGGCGCACATTTTGTCCACCATCGCGGTCGTGTTAAAAGTTTTGGTCACCACGCCGCGGCCGCCGCGATTGCGCACGAGATGATGCAGCAACATCGCGATGACTTGCTGATTGGTGAATGGTTTGCCGCGACCATCCATCGCGCCGATGCGATCCGCATCGCCATCGGTTACTAAACAAATGTCATGCGGATTGCGCCGCAACTGCGCGCTGCCGAGCACATAATTTTTCGGCAACGGTTCTGGGCAAATGCCACCGAACAAAATGTCGTGCGCACCGTTCAGTGTCGTGACTTTGCAATTCGTTTTGGCAAGCAACGTTTCAAAAACTCCCGCGCCGACACCGAACAACGCATCGTGTGCGACGCGCAATTTGGATCTGGCAATCAACTTGAAATCCACGAGTTTTTTTATCTCCGCAAAATGCGCCGGCCTGATGTCGGCAGTTTTTTGTTTTGAATTTTTAGTTTTTAGTTGCGGCAGATTCTTATCCAAAAGATTTTCCACAGCTTTGCATGTCGCCTCGTCGCTGCTGCCGCCGAAATGCGATTTCAACTTGAATCCATTGAAGATTGGCGGGTTGTGGCTGGCGGTAATCATCACACCGCCGACTGCACCAAGATTTTTTACCGCGTAGGAAACGCACGGCGTCGGCGTCGGCTCCGGCGTGAGGATGACCTGAAAATTATTTCCCGAGAAGACTTCAGCGGTGATTTGCGCGAATCGGTCGGAGAGAAATCGGCGGTCGTAACCAATGATTACTTTGGGTTCGCGCCGGAAAATTTTAGACTTGGGATTCGAGATTTCTGACTTCCAGAAATCAGCCGTGGCTTGTGCGACGCGGGCGACGTTGGCAAAAGTAAAATCCTCCGCAATGACTGCGCGCCAACCGTCGGTGCCAAATCGGATTTGGCTCATAAAAGTAGCGCCGGGTCGGAAACGGATGGAACTTTTAAATCGGCCAACGCGGGATCGTTGTCGTGCGCAATTTTCCGCATCTTGGTGATGGCGGTTTTCAGACTGCGCGCGCCGAACAAACTGGTTCCTGCCACAAACGTATCCGCACCGGCGCGGGCACATTCGGCGACGGTTTGATTATTGATGCCGCCGTCCACTTCGAGACGGTAATTTAATCTGCGTTCACGCCGCCACGCGTCGGCCTGCTGGATTTTTGGCAGACATTCGTGAATGAATGTTTGCCCACCGAAGCCGGGATTAACGGTCATCACGAGGAGCAAATCAATCTTGTCTAGATACGGCTGCGCAGCGGTGATGGCGGTGGGCGGATTGACGGCGAGGCCAACTTTTTTGCCGAGTTGTTTAATTTTCCAGATGAGCGGCAGGACTTGTTCACCGAGTTCAACGTGGATGATGATTTGATCAGCGCCGGCTTTGACGAATGGTTCCAATAAAATTTCCGGTTTGCCGCACATGAGGTGAACGTCGAAAAAAAGTTTTTTGGCGTGCGGACGAACCGCCGCGACGACTGCCGGTCCAAAAGAAATGTTCGGCACAAACTGGCCGTCCATGATGTCGAGATGCAGCCAGTCGGCACCGGCGCTTTCGGCGCGCGCGGCTTCCTTGCCCAGTCGGGTGAAATCAGCGGCGAGGAGTGAGGGCGCAATAATCATGTGTTAAAATTTCTGCACTGATTTTAAGTTGCCCGGCGGGAACTTAAAATTAAAAACTAAAATTAATCCAACTTGGTGTCGAGACAGTTGCGGATGGTTTTTGTGAGCGTCTGCGGCAAATAAGGTTTCTGCAGATACTGGATGCCGGGGTCGAGTTTGAAATCTTTGCCCAGCGTATCGGCACCGTAACCGCTGGTGAAAATCACTTTCATCTTCGGGTTATCCGCCCAAATTTTTTGTGCCACTTCGCGTCCATTCATGCCGCCGGTCATGATGACATCGGTGAAGACAAGTTTGATTTCGTCTTTGTATTGCGCCCAAATCTGCAACGCACTGGGGCCATCCACGGCTTCAAAAATGCGGTAGCCGTGGCGGCGAAGTTCGCGGGACACGAAGTCGCGCAAGTCGCGTTCGTCCTCGACGACAAGAATGGTTTCGGTGCCACCGCGCTGACGCAGTTGCGTATCGGTATGTTCCGGTGAAGTCACCGGCGCATTGGTCGCGGGCAGAAAAACATGAAAGACTGTGCCTTTATCCAACACGCTCTCAACCTGCACCCAGCCGTGATGTTGTTTGACGATGCCGAAGACGGTTGCGAGACCGAGGCCAGTTCCCTTGCCAAGTTCCTTGGTGGTGAAGAACGGCTCAAAAATGCGCGTTAAATTTTCCGGCGGAATGCCGCAACCGGTGTCGGAGTGGCTGATGCACACAAAGCTGCCAGGACGGGCATCCAAGACTGAGGCGGCGTAGTTGCTATCAATTTCGCGACGGCTCACGCGAATGGTGAGCTGCCCGCCGCGCGGCATCGCGTCGCGGGAATTGACCGAGAGATTCAACAAAACTTGTTCCACCATGCCGGGGTCAGCTTCTACAACGGCTGACTCGCCACTGAAATTAATTTGCAGCGTCACGTCCTCACCGAGCAACCGGTCAATCATTTCGGACATGCCGCTCACGAGTTGGTTCAAGTCAATCGGACGCGGGCTGGCGACTTGCTTGCGGCCAAACGCGAGCAGTTGCCGCGTGAGGCCGGCGGCGCGTTCGGACGCCTGTTTGATTTGCTGCGCGGAGACGAGCGCCTTCGGATCAAGCGACTGCATCGTGAGCAACGTCGCATGGCCAAGAATGACGGTGAGAATATTGTTGAAGTCATGCGCGATGCCGCCAGCAAGCTGCCCGATGGCTTCCATCTTCTGCGACTGGCGCAATCGTTCTTCCAATTTTTTCTGCTCGGTAATGTTGCGAAACAAACTCAACAAGAGGCGCGGCCGACCGCCGAGTTCGACATAGGAGTCGGTGATTTCAAACGTCACCGTCCGACCGTCGTGCAGCGTGAAATCTTTTGCACGCTTGCCCGTCAGCTTGCCCGACAGGAAATTTTCGCGGTGCGCCAGCAGCATTTTCTCCCAGTCCGCGTGTCCATCGTAAATGATCGTAAACGGTTTGCCTTCAAGTTGGCGACTTGGCAGTCCAACCAAAATACAGAACGCTTCGTTCACCGCCACAATGCTGCCGCTCTCATCCGTAAGCCGCATGCCGTCAAGTGAATTATCCCAGACGGAGCGAAATAAAGTTTCCGAACTGCGCCGCGCCGTTTCCACCGCGAGCCGCTCGGTGATGTCGCGAACGTGAAACAACAAGGCGGGCTGGTTTTCAAATTCCACGCGCACCACGCGAATTTCCACCGGCACGGAACGCCCGTCGGCGCGACGGCTTTCGCTTTCAATCCAAGAAATTTGCCCGTTGGCCAGCTTATGAAATTCTTCCCGCGCTTTTTCGCGGCGCTCGGCCGGCACGAGTTCCTCAATGGCGTTTTTGCCGATGAGCCAGTTGCGTTCCACACCGTGCAAGGTGCAAGCGGCACGGTTGGCATCCAGCACGTTGCCCTGCAAGTCCTCTACGAAAATGGCGTCGGGCGAATTCTCAAACAATTCGCGAAACCGCCGCTGGCTGTGGCGCAATTCTTCTTCCGCGCGAATACGTTCGAGCGCACCGCTACATTGGTCGGCCAAAGTTTGCAGCGTGTGCAAATCTGCTTGTGTGTAACTGCCCGACATCCGGCTCTGGATGAACAGCACGCCAATGACGACTTCGCCTTTACGAATCGGCGCAATCATTGTCGTGCCGTCTTTGTCGCCCGTTTCATCAGCAGAAATTAATTCCGCCCCGCGCGCAATGACGCGTTGCACCAGCGCGTTCGCCGTCTTCGGTTGCGTTGACGAGGGAATCTCCACGCGCTGGCCTTCGATGGTCGTGATGGTCAGGAGCGAAACCACTTCGTCCTTTTCCACATCAAACAAATCCAGCGCAAAATCGTCCCACCGAAACAATTCATCCGCCGCCTCGCAGATGAACATTCCCGCCGTGGACGGAATGCTCACCGCGCTCAATTGATGGCTCAACTTGCCGAATACCGCGTTGTGATGCGCCGTGCGGCGGCGATCCGTCACATCCGTCGCCATCGTCAGCGCGCATAACCGGCCACGGAAGGCCAGCGGCGTCCAGACCACTTCCATGTCCATCGCGCGTCCGCTCTTGTGCCGATGCCGCCACACAATGCCCTGACTCTCGGCGTCCCAGACGGAATTATTATCGTGCCGGTCGCGCTCCGCCACCCGCAGATCCACCAGCGTCATCGTCAGAAATTCTTTCTGGCTGAATCCGTAATGCGTGATGGCCGATTCGTTGACTTCGACAATCGCCAGTGTTTCCAGATCAAACACCCACATCGGGTGCGGGTTACCATGAAAGAGCAGCCGGTATTGTTTTTCGCTCTGGCGCAATTCTGATTCCGCCAGTTCGCGCCGCAACCGTTCCGCCGCCTCGGCCACGGCGCGCAAAATGGACGACGGCAACCGCTCGCGATTTTGTTTGAGGACGTAATCTGTCGCGCCCGCCTTGAGACTTTCAATCGCCGCTAATTCACCAATCGTGCCGGACAGTAAAATAAACGGCGTCGTCGGAAATTTTGCGCGCACCAACCGTAGCGCCTCGATGCCGGTGAAATCCGGCAACCGGAAATCCGCCAGAATCAAATCCCATTTCTCCTTCGTCAATAAGGTGGTGAACTCATCGCGCCCGGTCGCCAGCGTGACGTTGGCTGAAACTCCCTCGTGCGCGAGTTGATCGCACACCAGCTTGGAATCCTCCGGATTATCTTCCAGATGCAGAATGCGGAGTGGTTGGTTCATGCCGGATGTTTGCAGAAATACTTCCCCACAAACAAGCAGCCCGCCGCCCAAAAGTAAAGCGGGATGATACAGCGAGTTCACGCTCGTTTTCGCCGTTGACATTCCGCCGCGTTTCACTAGGCTTTGCGGCTCTTTAGCAAATCAATTGATCGTTTTATAAATTATGCCGAACACGAAGTCAGCCGAACGCCGGATGCGTAACAGCCAGCGCAAGAACCTCCAGAACAGCAGCGTCAAATCCAAGTTGCGCCGCACCGAAAAAGAATTCCGCGCCGCCGTCGTCGCCGGCAAAACCGAAGAAGCCGTCAAGCTTCTCCCTGGCGTCCACTCCGCCTACGACAAGGCCGTCAAAGTTGGTGCGATCTCCCGCCCCACGGCCAACCGTAAGAAATCCCGCCTCGCCGTCTCCATCAAGGCGGTCAAGCCGGTCGCCAAAAAGTAAGCGGCCACCGCATTTCGTAATTTCCTTCGCCCGCACGCTCTGGCTTAATCGCCGTTCATGCGGGCTATTTTCATTTTCACGATCGCAGCAATTTCGGCTTTGACCGCTCAGGGCGGCGAAACTAATTTCACGCCGCTGGCGTTATCCGGCCAGACCTTCATCCACGACCCCTCCACCATTGTGCGGGACGGCGCGCGGTTTTACATCTTTGGCACCGGCCCCGGCATCCGCACCAAATCCTCCACCGATTTAATCAACTGGACGATGGGCGATCCCGTTTTCGCCACGCCGCCGGCATTGACGACCAATGGCGAGGCCGGCTTCGATGGTCAAATTTGGGCGCCGGACATCGTCCGCGTGCAGGGTAAATTTTTTCTTTATTATTCCGTTTCGCTGCCGAGCACACAAACTTCCGCCATCGGCCTCGCCACCAATCCCACGCTCGACGACACCGCCACCAATTTCCTTTGGACCGACCACGGCGAAGTCATTCATTCAATCAAACATAGCGCCTACAACACGATTGACCCCAGCGCCCTCCTCGATACCGACGGCAAACTCTGGCTCGCCTTCGGCTCCTACTGGCAGGGAATATTCCTGACCGAACTCAATCCCCGGACCGGCCTCCGTTTTTCCACCAACGCTCCGCTCTACCACCTCGCGTGGAACCATTCCATCGAAGCCGCGTGCCTGACGCATCACGCCAATTACTATTACCTCTTCGTCAATTGGGGTGAATGTTGCAAAGGCACGAATAGCACCTACGAAGTCCGCGTCGGGCGCGCCAAGAAAATCACCGGACCGTATCGCGACCGCGACGGCCACGCCTTGACCGACGGCGGCGGCTCACCCTTCTTGCGCAGCCACGGACCCTACATCGGCCCCGGCCACATCGGCATCCTGCGCGAAGGCGACACCACTTGGTTCAGCTACCATTATTACGATGCCCAAACCAGCGGCCGCTCCCGCCTCGCCCTCGGCAAAATTGACTGGTCCAGCGACTGGCCCGTGCCGGTGAAGTAATTTGAAACGCCAAGCTGTTGTCAGCGCACCGGGCAGCGGCGTTTACGTCTTCGACCTTGGCGTCTTGGCGTGAAACTGTTTAATCGCGCGGATTGAACTTCGATTCCTTGGCGAGTTGTTCCCACAATTTCTTTTGGACGTCAGAAATTTTTGCAGGCACAACGATTTTGGTGGCGACAATCAGGTCGCCGGTTTTGCCGAGGCCGCGTCCGCGCACGCGGAGTTTCTGGCCGCTGGCGGTGCCGGCGGGAATCTTGATATTCACTTTGCCGTCGAGCGTGGGCACGGCGATCTCCGCGCCGAGCGCGGCTTCCCACGGCGCAAGTTCGAGTTCGTAAATGAGGTTGTGGCCGTCCACTTCAAAGTCGGGATGTTTGGCGAGGCGAACGCGCAGATACAAATCGCCGCCGTTCTCGCCGCGTCCGGCGATGCGGAGTTTCTGGCCCTCGGTGATGCCGGCGGGAATCTTGACTTGCTGCGAATCGGTGCGGTTCTCGTGCCGCACGGTGACGGTGCGGACGGAGCCAGCCTTGGCTTCTTCGAGGGTGACCATGATGTCGCCTTCGATGTCGCGACTGGGTTCTTCCACTTGGCCGCCGGGAAAACCGCCGCGCATGCTCGCGCCGCCGCCGCGCCGTTGGCCGCCGAACATCTGTTCAAAGAAATCGCTGAAGCCGGTGCCTTGAAATTCAAATTCCACACCGCCGCCGCCGCGGCCCGCGCCACCGCGAAACGGCTGGCCGCCCCCGAAACCGCCGTGGCCGGGTGGCGGACGGAAGTCGGCACCCTGTTTCCAATTCGCGCCGAGCTCGTCGTATTTCTTGCGCTTGTCGGCGTCAGACAACACCTCGTAAGCCTCGTTGATGTCCTTGAATTTTTCTTCGGCGCGCTTCTTGTCTTTCGCGACGTCAGGATGAAATTCGCGCGCGAGTTTGCGGAAGGATTTTTTTAGTTCATCAGCGGTCGCAGTGCGCGGCACGCCGAGGGTCTGGTAATAATCTTTGTATTGGGCAGCCATTTGTGAATCACACGTTACAGCTTGAAAACAGGAAGTTCAATCATTCGCCAGCCGCAAACTGCCACCAACAACTTGCCACTGGCCACCGTTTCATTTCGGACGCTTGGCGTTGTCCACGCTCAAGAAGCGCGTGCCAGCCAAAGCGGGTCGCCAGATTTTCAGGAGGATTTGATCGCTCTTGGCGGCTTTGCAGAGGCGCACGGCGTCGGCAGAATTTTTCACGGGCTGATGATTGATTTCCGTGATGATGTCCGTGGGTTTCAGTCCGGCATCGGCGGCGTTGGAATCGCGGTCGAGCTGCGTGACAATCGCGCCTTGAACATTGTCCGGCAGGCGCAACTGGACGCGCACGGTGCGCTCAAAATCCGCCACGGTCACGCCGTCCAGCGCGTCGGTCTTGAATGCGGTGGTGGTGACGGTGTCGGAATTTTTCTGTGCATCCACGGCGCTGCTGGTGACAAGTTCGCCGAGCGTGACCGGAATTATTTTAATCGAGGCGTCGCGAAAGATTTTGAGCGCGGCCGGCGAACCAGGTTCGCAGCCGGACACGATAAGTTGCAGACTGTTGACATCGGCGACAACGCGACCATTGACGGCGGTGATAACGTCGCCGGATTTCAGGCCAGACTTGGCCGCCGCCGAATCAGCGGCGACATCGCCGATCAACACGCCGTTTTCATCGGGCAAAGCAAATTCCTTCGCAAGATTGCCGTCGATGTCCTGCAGACTGACGCCGTCGAGATAACCGTGCCGGATTTTTCCCGTGGTGATGAGTTGCTGGAGAACGCGCCGCGCCATGTTGACGGGAACGGCAAAACCGATGCCTTGATTGCCGCCGCTCCCGCTGATGATGGCGGTGTTGATGCCGACGAGCCGGCCTTGCGCATCAATCAACGCGCCGCCGGAATTGCCGGGATTGATGGCGGCATCAGTCTGGATGAAATTTTGGTAGCCGTTGAAACCGACGCTGCGACCGAGTGCGCTGACAATGCCTTTGGTCACGGTCTGACCGACGCCAAAAGGATTGCCGATGGCGAGCACGACATCGCCGACTTCCAACTGGTCGCTGTCGGCAAGCGTGGCGGCGGGGAAATGTTCGCCGTCAATCTTGAGCACAGCGACGTCGGTCAATTCATCGCGCCCGATGAGCCGCGCGTTGGATTCGGTTTTGTTGCCCGCGATGGAAATCTTGATTTGATCCGCGCCGGCGACCACGTGGTTAGCGGTGACGATGTAACCGTTCGAGGAAACGATGACACCGGAGCCAAGGCTTTGCTCTTTGCGCGTGCGTTCGCGGTCGTCACCGGCAAACTGATTACCAAAAAATTGCCGGAAGATCGGGTCGTTGAAAAACGGATTGGGACGTTCCTTGACGAAGCGCGCGGTGTAAATGTTGACGACGCTGGGAGCGGTTTTCTTGACGACACCGGCAAAGCTCGCGGCATCGCGATTCGCGGGAGTGGAATCAATGCAGAAAGTCGGAATGCTCTCGGCGGCGCGGGCGGTGAAATGCACGGCCACCGCAAAAATCGCCGCGCCGAACGCAGCCACGCCCAGCCCGGCGAATGTCCTGGTCAATCTCATAGTCATGAAATGGACACAGCCAACCCCGCGACGTTCAATCGCCGCGACCGATTACTTCGCGCCGTTGGCGGCCTTGGCGGCGTCCTCGGGCTTGATGACTTCGATCTTGGCGCCGTTTTTCATTTCGCTGGCGCTTGGAACTTTGATGATGTCGCTCGTAAGCGGCGCAGCCGGCGCGGGCGTTTTGGCATCGAGCAATTCGACTTCGAAGATCAAAGCGGAGTTGGGCGCAATGCTGCGGTTGCCCTGTTCGCCGTAAGCGAGCTCGGACGGAATGAACAATTTCCATTTAGAGCCGACGGGCATTTTCAACAGCGCTTCGGTCCAGCCGTGAATGACGCCGGTGACGGGAAACTGAGCGGGCTGACCGCGTTTGTAGGAGCTGTCGAACTCCGTGCCGTCAATCAGCGTGCCTTTGTAATTCACCGTGACGGTGTCGTTCGGCGTGGGCAACGCGCCCGTGCCTTTGGTCAAAACGATGTATTGCAGACCGTCCGGCAGCGTCTGAACGCCGGGATTATTTTGTTGGCCGCAAGGAAAGCTTCGCCGTCCGCTTTGTTCTTGGCCGTTTTCTTGGTGCGGAATTCTTGCTGGAAGCTGGTGAGCACCTGTTGCGCCTGCTCCGGCGTGAGCAACGTCGTGCCGCCGGTCTGGATGGATTTAATGGCACTGGCCGCGACATTCGCATCGATGTCCAAGCCCTGTTGCTGCCAGTTGTGGCCGAGCATCATGCCGATGGCGTAGCTGACGCGCGATTTTTCATCGCTCAACACATTTGTTCCCTCGGCCAAAACGACGGAGGCGAGGCCCAAGCTGATGACAGTTCCAAAAATAATTTTTTTCATACAATTGATTTGCGAAGGAGCATAATTCTGGATTCAACCGACAAAGGCAATCCGCTTTTCGTTCAAAAATCGCTTCACCTCGACGCCAGACTAAAAATCGAAGGAATAGGTGACGTCATATTCGAACTGCGCCAGCGCGGAATAGGGCGTGATTGGCGCGGGCGCAAGCGCGATCATCGGATCATGATTGTGGTGAACGTATTTGACCCCAAAACTTTTCCAAAAGCTCCAGCCGGATTTGGGAACAGGACGCTCCAGCGGACGCAACTGCTTTTTTTTGATGGGCGGCAGATTGCGAAGCGAATTGGCATCCGACGCCGCGATATCCGTATTGCTTTGCGCATTGGCTAAACCGGATTGCTCCATCAAATCGTGGACGGTCGAAGGCATCTGGTTGGTCGCGGCAAGTTCAGCCGCCCCGACTAGCCTCGCGTTAAGCAAAGCCAGCAGGGCAATTATCCAAAAACATTTCACACGCCATGTTTAACATATTTACCGGCCAGACTGCCAAAAAAACTTGCGACGAAGTTCCGGTTTATTGGAAAAAACTGTGCAATTTAATTTCCCCACTGAACGGATTTGTTTATGCTCGGTCAAATTGTGTCCATGCCAATCACCATGCACCGCGCCCGTAAATTTTTTCTACTGCTATTTATTCCTGCCGTCGCGTTGGCCATCTGGGCCGGCTGCAAGACGGATAAGCCTGACGCCCCCGCCCTGCCAGCGCTGCCCGCGACGAGCCTGAAACCCGGCCCGAGCGATTCGCACACCGCCTACGTCGCGGCGCGTTTGTTGGAGACGTATCATTATTCCCAGCGTCCGCTGGATGAACAATTGTCGGAGAAGTTTTTTGATGGCTACATTAATTCCCTCGACCCGCGCCACGAAAATTTCCTCCAGAGCGACCTCGCGGAATTTGACATTTACCGGACCAATCTCGACAAGCTCACACTCGAACACGGCACGGCAGATTTGACGCCTGCGTTTGCGGTTTATGACCGTTATGCCGAGCGCATCCAGCAGCATGATGCGTATGTGATGGATTTGCTGGAACACGATAAATTCAAATTCAACGCCGACGAAAAAATTGTTCTCGACCGCCGTCATGCGCCGTATCCGGCAAATTTGGACGAAGCGAAGGCGCTCTGGCGGCAACGGTTGCGCTACGAATATTTGCAGGAAAAATTGTCCCGCGAAATCATCCAGACCAATGACAGTTTCATCGTGAAGCTGCCAGCGGATGCGACGAAGGATATTCCCGCCACGCTGGAACGGCATTACCGGTGGAACTTGCAGATGACGACGAACTGGGACAACGAAGGTGTGTTGCAAACGTATCTCAACGGTCTCGCGCACGCTTACGATCCGCACTCGGATTATTTCAGCGCGCCGCACGCACAGGATTTTTCCATCGGCATGAATCTCTCGCTGTTCGGCATCGGCGCGCAACTGTCGGAGGACGATGGCTATTGCACGATTCGTTCCCTCGTGCCCGGCGGTCCGGCGGCCAAGAGTAAACAAGTTTTCGAGAAAGATCGCATCATCGCCGTCGCGCAAAGCAATCAACCGCCCGTGGATGTCGTGGACATGGAGCTGGAGAAAGTCGTCCAGAAAATTCGCGGCACAAAAGGCACGGAAGTCCGTTTGACAATCAGTCCAGTGGCTGACCGCAGCGCGCGCAAGGTCGTCTCGTTCATTCGCGATGAAATCAAATTGGAAGATTCCGAGGCGAAAGCAAAGTTGATTGAGCTGCCCGATGGAAAACGCATCGGCATCATTGACCTGCCGTCGTTTTACGCGACGGTCAATCTCGGTAATGACGGCAGCACCACGCCGAAGAGCACTACCGCAGATGTGGCGAAGCTGATCAACAAACTGAAGGCGGAAAAGGTTTCCGGCATCATCATTGACCTGCGCACGAATCCAGGCGGCTCGCTCGAAGAAGCGATTAAGTTTACTGGGTTGTTCATCAAAGATGGTCCGGTGGTCCTCGCGCGCAATCCTGACGGTGCGGTGCAGGCGGACTCTGATCCTGACCCAACGCAACTTTACGACGGCCCGCTCGTTGTGATGATCAATCGCTTCAGCGCGTCTGCCTCAGAAATCGCGGCGGCTGCGTTGCAGGATTACGGCCGCGCGATTGTGGTTGGCGATAGCTCCACGCACGGCAAAGGCACAGTGCAAAATTTGAATCCGCTCAAGCCGTTTATGCTTTCGTCGGACAAAGGCGCATCGAACGATCCCGGCACGATTAAAATTACCATCCGCAAATTTTATCGCGTGAGCGGCGCGTCCACACAACTCAAGGGCGTCGCCTCGGACATCGTTTTGCCGGACGTGCTAGATTATTCCACGCAGGTAGGTGAAGTATCGCTCGACAACCCGTTGCCGTGGGACACGATTCAGCCGGCGAACTACGAGAAATTCAACCTCGTTCAACCGTATCTCGCCACGCTTAAGGCACGTTCCGACGAACGCGTCGCGACGAATCAGGATTTTCTCTACGTCAAACAGGACATTGAACAATTTCTGAAATCGCAATCCGAGAAGACTGCCACCATCAACGAACACGACGCGCTCAAGGAGCACGAACGCGCGTTTCTGCAAGGCAAAGTGCGCGACGCAGAGCGTTCGGCGCGCAGGCTAGAAGGCGCTAAAGTTTATGACATCACCGTGAAAAATTCCGAACTGCCGGGATTGGTGGAAGCCGGCGCGAAGGCGGAAACAAACACCGTCACGAGCACAAGCACGACCAACGCGACGCCCAACTCAACTTACACGCTTTCGACCAGCTCCACCAAATCCAACCTGACGATGAAGGCTGTTGCCGATAAAAAATCGCCGCCGCCGTTTGACCCGCAGCTCGACGAAGCCCAGCAAATTCTGCTGGATTACATTTCGCTGCTCGGCAAAAACCATCCGGCCGTTGCGAACTAAATTAGATTCGTTATGAAGTTGTTCGTCGTCCTGACCGTGTTGCTAGCATTTGTGGGCAGCGCACTGGCCGATGTGAATTACTATCTCGGCAAACAGCAGGCCAAACGCGACGTGAGCCAGAGCGACGCGCAGCAAGGCATCACCCCCGCACAGCCGCAACCCCCAGCCGCGCCGCAAGCACCGCCAACCGATCCCGCGCTCGTGGCCATACTGCAAAACATTGCTGATTTGCGTGCGGACTTGGACGCCATCAATCATGCGGCAGACGCGCAAGCCGGAGCGGAACAGCGCGCCTCGTTGATGACCCACCTTTCAGCGGCAGCGGCGCACGATAAAAAAGCTGCGACGGCTTCCATCAGAAAACTGGCCGGACATTGGATTACCGCCACGAGCGGAAATAAAAAATTGACCGCGCAAAACGCCAAGCTGGCGCGCGACTTTCATGCGTTGTTCAACGGCGCGCATCTTTCCGCGACGCAGACGCAGGCACTGCTCGATGACGTGGAAAAAATCCTCACCGATGCCGGCGTGACCGAAGCGGATGCGACTAATATTGTCGCCGACCTCAAACAGATCGCCATCGAAACCCAGTAGCCCATGCGCCCTGTCAAATGCCCGACCTGCAAGAAGTCCGGCGACTGGTTCGCGGGAAAATACGGGCCGTTCTGTTCCCACCGCTGCAAGCGGGTTGACCTCGGTAAATGGCTGAATGCCGAACACGCTATTTCCGAACCGCTCAAGCCAGAACACTTCGAGAAATTTGCCGACTTGCCGCCAGGCAAACACTTGGACACGCCGGAAGATTGACTCCAAAATTCAGCTGGCGATAATGTAAAAAACTTAATCATGAAAAAAATCCTGAACTCTTTTTTATTCCTTGGCGTCATTCTATTGCTCGCGCTGGTCAGCGGTTGCGCCACCACGAAACACACGGAGCAAATGCTAGTTCAAGCCGGTTTTAAAACGGTCGCAGCCAACACCGACCAACAGTCGCAACACCTCAAAACGTTGCCGGCGGATAAATTGAGCGTGGCCAAGTTGAACGGCAAAACTTACTACGTTTTTCCTGATCCGGCGCACAACCGCATTTACGTCGGCAATGTGCAGGCATATCAGGACTATCAGCATGCGCTCATGTATGCCAAGTTGCAAGGTGACAATCGGGAACTGGGCGCGCTTGGTGAAGACACCGGCCAGAGTGGCGATGTCCGTTGGGCGTCCTGGAGCGAAAACACCGGCTGGACTGGCGGCAGTTATTGATCGCAAGTTTGAATAATTTTTTAACACCGCTGTCCATTCACTGACTGGAATATTTTTATGATGTGGAATTTTAATTATTTGTTGTTCGTTTTTCTGCCCGGCTTGTTGATTGGCTTGTGGGCGCAGATGAAATTGCATTCGGCGTTCGGCAAATACAGCCAAGTGCCGGTGGAATCTGGACTCACAGGCGCGCAGGCGGCGCGGCGAATCCTCGACAACGCTGGGCTCAACGACGTGCCGGTGGAAGAAGTCGAAGGTCAGTTGACCGACCATTATGACCCTACCAAGCGCGCGCTGTTTTTGTCGTCTGATAATTTCCACGGCAATTCCATTGCCGCTGTGGGCGTGGCGGCGCACGAAGCGGGTCACGCGTTGCAACATCAGGCGGCTTACGCGATGTTGAATTTGCGCATGGCGCTCGTGCCGGTCACGCAGTTTTCCAGCGCGGCTTACGGCATAATTATGCTCGCCGGTTGGATCATGGGCATGAGCCTAATGAAAACGATGTTGCCCATTATCATCGTCGTGTTCGGCATTATCACCTTCTTTCAACTCATCACTTTGCCGGTGGAATACGACGCCAGTAATCGCGCGAAGAACCAGCTTTTCCGACTCGGCCTCGTGCGCGAGGACGAACGTGCGGGTGTAGCAAAAGTTCTAGATGCCGCCGCGCTCACCTACGTCGCCGCACTCGTCAGCTCGCTCTTGACGCTGCTGTATTACATCACGGCCGCGCGCGACAGCCGGAATTGAGTTGTTGGAAATGGCGTTAATTTGCTTGCGGCTTGGCGGCACGCGTTTAACTTTTTGCATTCATGGCGGCTAAAAAAGTTCAACGCAAGTCGAAGCCGGTGCAGCGGAAAAAGAAAATTTCCGTTCCCGTCAAACCAACCATCGTTACCCCGCCGTCGCCGCCTATCACGGTTCCCTCGGATTTACCGGTCACCAAACCGGCCGAGGGCGATACGACGCAGTTTCTTCGCCGCGAAGCCGAGCGCATGGATGGCGATAGTTCCATCCGACTTTATCTCCGTGAAATCGGTCTGGTAAAATTGCTCACGCCGCAGGAAGAAATCGAGCTCGCCGCCAAAATCAAAAAGGGCGACAAAAAAGCGCGCGAACACATGATTAAGGCGAACCTGCGCCTCGTCGTAAAAATCGCGCGCGACTACGAAGGCATTGGCCTGCCGCTGCTGGATTTAATTTCTGAAGGCAACATCGGCTTAATGAAAGCCGTCGAGCGTTTTGATCCGGCCAAGGGCGGAAAACTTTCCACTTACGGTTCGTGGTGGATTAAGCAGTCGATTAAACGCGCATTGGCAAATCAGTCCAAGACGATTCGTCTGCCGGTTCATCTAGTGGATAAAATTTCCAAGATGCGCCGCACGGCGATGAAGTTGCAGGAAGAATTTGGCCGTGAGCCCACCGACGAAGAATTGGCCGCCGAACTCGGCACGACCGCCGCGCGCGTTTCACAGATGCGCACCGCATCCATTCGCCCCGCGTCACTCGACGCGCCCGTCGGCGATGATAATTCCAATACATATTCCGAAATGGTCGAAGACGACCGGGCCGTTAATCCTTACGACGAACTCGAAGACAAGACCGTGACCGGCATGTTGCAGGACATGGTCAAACATCTCGATGACCGCGAAGCCACGATTCTGCGCTTCCGCTTCGGACTCGACGGCGGTAACGAAAAAACGCTCGAAGAAGTTGGCGAAAAATTTGGCGTCACGCGCGAACGCGTCCGCCAGATTCAAAATCTCGCCTTGCGCAAGCTCCGCAAGATGATTGAGAAACTCGAAAAGTCTAAAGCCAAGGAAGTCTGAATTATGCCGCAGCCCGTAACCGCCGCTGAAATCGCCGCCGCCATCCGTAACGTCCCGGATTTTCCGAAACCGGGTATTCAGTTCAAAGACATCACCCCCGTGCTCGCCGATGCGCGCTTGTTCGCTGGTGCGATTGATTTGCTCACGGAACGCTTTACGCCCGGCAGCATTGACGCCGTCGTCGGCATTGACGCGCGCGGATTTATTTTTGCCGCCGCCGCAGCGACCAAACTAAAAGCCGGATTTGTGCCCGTCCGCAAAAAAGGCAAATTACCTTTCACCACGATTGAACAAGATTACGCGCTCGAATACGGTCACGCGACCGTCGCCCTCCACACCGACGCCATCAAACCCGGCGCGCGCGTGCTGCTTGTGGATGATTTGCTTGCGACCGGCGGCACGTCTGGCGCGGCTGCCTCACTCGTGCAAAAACTTGGTGGAAATATTTTAGAAATCGTCTTTCTCATCGAGCTGAAATTTCTTGATGGCCGCAAGCATTTGCCAAACTTTCCTGTGCGTTCGCTCGTTGAGTATTAAGCATGAGTGAAGCGCCCATTTTAAGCGTCGTCGCACCTTGTTTCAACGAACAGGGCAACCTGATTCCGCTCGTCACCGCCATCCGCGAGGCGCTCGAACCACTGAAAATTTCCTACGAAATTGTCATCGCCGACGATGTCAGCCGTGATGATTCTTGGAACATCCTTCAAAAGCTCGGTGCTGAAGATAAGCGCATCCGCGCCGTGCGGCTGAATCGCAACTGCGGCCAATCCGCCGCTGTGTGGGCGGGTATTCAAGCTGCGACCGGACGCTACATCGCTACGTTGGACGCCGACTTGCAAAATCATCCACGCGAACTGCCGCGCTTTCTGGAAGCGATTCAAAATGGAAACAGCGATTGCGTCTGTGGCTCGCGCGTCGCCGCACGCGCGCAGGGCGATTCCTGGGTGCGCCAAGTTTCTTCCAAGATTGCCAATGGCATTCGCAATCGCATCACGCACGAAACCGTCAGCGATTCCGCCTGCGGCTATCGCATCTTCAAACACGAATGCGCCGCGCGACTAAAATTTTTTAAAGGCATGCACCGCTTCATGCCCACGCTGTTCCGCATCGAAGGTTTTGTCGTCACGGAAATCCCCATCAGCCACCACACGAGGCTCACCGGCCAGAGCAATTACGGCGTGATGAACCGGCTGTTTGTCACAATTTATGATTTGTTCGCCGTGCGCTGGATGCAAAAGCGGATGTTCCGTTTTGAAGTGAAGGAACAAATCAATTTCCCGCCAATTCAGCCGAAATAATTGCCGCGCGCAATTCAGTTTTCCAACTTCCTTTTTCCCGCTACCTTTCCCGCGATGCACTGGCTGCAAACACTCGACACCGACCTGTTTTTATTTTTCAACCGGTCGCTCGTCAATCCGTTCTTCGACTGGCTCATGCCCGTCTTGAGCGGCAGTAACGGCGTAAAGACCCCGTTTTTATTAACCGCAATCGCGACCGGCCTTGTTCTCTTCATCTTTGGCAACCGCCGATTACGACTATGCATGGTGTTCACGCTTTTTATCGTCGCGACCAATGACGGACTGATTTGCAACCCGCTCAAGCAAGCAGTCCACCGCGCTCGACCATTCGTCACGCTGCCGGAAGCGCGACTGTTTGGCATCGTCGGCAAAGGCTACATTCCGCCCGAAATCAACGCCGACGGCGTAGACATGGCGGCTAACAAAGGCAGCCACAATAGCATGCCTTCGGCGCACGCTGCGAACTGGTTCGCTGCCACCATGACGCTATTTTTATTTTACCGGCGTAGCCTGTGGTTCATGCTGCCGCTTGCGCTCGGCGTGGCGTTTTCCCGCATCTACAACGGCGTGCATTTTCCGAGCGACGTCTTGGCGGGGGCGATACTTGGCGCGGGTTACGCTGTGGCAGCGGCAATCACCATCGAAACTGCGTGGCAATTTTTTGGAAGAAAATATTTTCCGCGAGCCTTTGCTCAAGCGCCGTCGCTCGTGCCAAATTTGAATCTGAAAAATTCCTAACGCAACGGTGTTACGCACCGTAATTTTTCATCGCTGCCAGCATTTCTTTTACGGCGGTTTCCATTCCGACGAAGATCGCGCGACTCACCAAACTGTGGCCGATGTTTAATTCCACCAGATGCGGCACACGGAAAAGCATCGCGAGATTTTCGTAATTCAAGCCGTGGCCGGCGTTCACTTTCAGACCAAGCGCATGCGCCTGTTCCGCGCCAGCGATGAGACGCTGCAATTCCGCCGCACACTTTTTTTTATCCGTAAAATGTTCAGCAAAAGTTCCCGTGTGCAACTCAATCAACTGGCTACCGGTGCGTGCGGCGGCGGCAATTTGCTTTTCATCTGGCGCGATGAATAGGCTCACTTCGATGCCCGCGTCGTTCATTTTTTGGCGCGTGTCGGTCAAAGATTTTTCCGCCGCGACCACATCGAGTCCGCCTTCCGTCGTCACTTCCAGTCGTCTCTCCGGCACGAGACAAACGATTTCAGGCTTTAGTTTCAAAGCGATTTCAACAATCTCCGGCGCGTTGGCCATTTCGAGATTCAACCGCGTCTGGACAACTTCGCGTAATTTCCAGACGTCGCGGTCTTGAATGTGCCGACGATCTTCGCGCAGATGTGCCGTGATGCCATGCGCACCCGCAGCCTCGCAAATGCGCGCCGCCGCGACCGGATCTGGCTCGCCAAATCCACGGTCACGGTAACGCGCCTCGCGCACTGTGGCGACGTGGTCAATGTTTACGCCAAGTTTAAGCATGAAATTATTTGGACGGCGCAGGCAGCGCGGCGGGCGGGTGCGGGTGAAATTTTTTCAAGGCTGAACGTGGTGGCAGCCGCAAATCGCAGCCGGGAAAATTCGGCGCTTCCAGCCAGTGACCCAACGCCAGCATTTCGACGGCAGTGAAAATACCTGGCGACTTACGCGTGAAAGTCATTTCTGCCGGACCCGTCTGAACAATTTCCGTGACGGTATTGCCAAGCTTTGGCGCAGTTTTTTGAATCCATTTCATCGCTGCTGATTCACCGCCAAGCTGCCGGTGAGAAGTGATTACGAAGCCAAGCTGGCTCAAATTCAGCGCGGTCGGCAATCGTTCCGCCGTGATTTCCCAATGGTAAAACACGAGGTTCTTTTCCGTGAGACGTTGGAACAATTCCGGCGGCAGCGGTTTGGAACGCGGCGTGTTCGGAAATGCTCCGGCTAAAAGAAATTGTCCCGACGACTCTTTGGTTGCACGCATGAACGGCGAGACGAACGGCACGCCGGTGAGAGTAATTTCATTGTTCGTCAACGTGAGTTTGGACGCCCCCAGAAACATTCCTGGTGCCCCGCCTTGCGGCTGAACTATGGGTTCCAAGCGCGCGTAAGCCTGCGCCAACGCACTCGCCACGTCCGCCACGGGCACCGCCGCAAAAGTCTGATACGGAATCTGCGCCATCGCCCAGGTGAAAAACTGATTCGGCGTCGGCGAAATTTGATAAGCCTGCGCCCACGGCTGCGCCGCGAACCACGTCGCAAACCCACGCACGGCGGTAAAACTCACAAACGGCTGGTGCAATGAATTCGTCGGCACGCGCCACGGCTCAAGGTTCATCGCCAGATTTTCGGGAAAATAAAATTTGCCGTTGATACGCAAATTGTCATCCGGCGCGGTCACGGTGAATTGCGTTTCCGGCAAACCCAGCGATTTCAAATCAGGATACCATTGCGCGAGGCGCGGCCAGTTCAGGTCCAGCGTGAGCCATGCGCTGTTATGCTGTGAAATTGTTTCAAAGACTGAGTTCTGCAAGGTTGCCGCGTTTGCAATTGAATTAAAGAACAACCAGCCGCCAGATTCACCAAAACTTCCCGACGGAAAAAACGGCTTCAGATTTGTCTGCCAAAGCTGCGCATGCGCGGCGTCAAGTTTGATCGCGATGACCGTTTGCGGGCGGCCATTTGCGAACGCGCGCGCTTCCAAAAACCATTCCGACTTCTGCAAGTCATCGAACAGCGGACGTAACTTTGCCGCACCGTCCGCAACCGTCACACCGGTGTTTTTTTGCAGCCAGCCTGCGAGCCATACGGACAAACGATTTGCCGTCTGTGCGCGCAAGGCTAGCGCCTCGGCGGAACAAAATTCATTCGTGAACGCGTTGGCATTTGCGCTGGCGGAAATTTTTTGCGCGCCCGCAAAATGAATTTGCGCAATCAAGTCCGGCTGCGGCAACGCCGCACGAACGCCGGACACAACCAGCAACAACGTAAATAGTAAAATAAGCTTCTTCATCGGGTGCATTTCTGTGCCAAATCCGCCGCGTCTTGGCAATCGTAAAGCTGCACTGGATCTTGGTGAGATTTCAATTTCGGATTGCCGCAACGCCAAAATCACGCTTTCATTCCGCGTGCCGAAACTGCGAAACCTGCTTAAATACTGGCTGCCGCCGCTCGCGTGGATGTGCTTGATTTTTTCCGCGTCCGCCGACACCAAGTCCTACCAGCACACCACTTCGCTGTTCGAACCGTTACTGCATTGGTTATTTCCCCAGATGTCGCCTGCGCACATCGAACTCATCCACCATCTATTTCGAAAATTCGGTCACCTGACTGAATACGCCGTGCTCGCCCTGCTCCTCTGGCGCGCGATACGCCAGCCACAAAAGAGTGATCGCGGCCAACGTAAGTGGCGGTGGGACGAAGCTGGCCTGTCGTTCGCCATTGTTTTCCTTTACGCCGCCAGTGACGAACTCCATCAAGTTTTTGTCTCCTCACGCACGGCGCTTGTCTCCGATGTATTGATTGACAGCACCGGCGCTGCCATCGGATTGCTGTCCCTGTGGGGCATCGGAAAATTATTAAAGCATTGGTGAAATGAACCGTCCGCTCGTTAGCGTCGTTCTTGCTTACGCCGCCGGCCTGCTGCTCGCGCAAATCTTTCAACCGCCGCCCGCCACACTCCTTGGAATTACAGCGGCAATTTTAGTTTTCACAATTATAGCCGCAAAACTTCGTCCATTTTTCTTCTGGCCGCTGCTCGTATTCGCGGGCTGGACAAATTTCGTCTGTCAGACCGCGGTCATTTCGCCAAATGACTTACGCACACAACTCGGCAATAATCCTGCAATCGTCACCATTCGCGGCGAACTCACCGAAACGCCGCGCCTCAAAATCACCGTTCGCGACGACACGGAAAACTGGCGCAACGTCGCCCGCGTCCGCATCTCGGAAATCAAGCGCACAGAAAGTTTTATTCCCGCGGCTGGCGAAATTATTGTCATCACACCCGGCATTCTCGACACAAACTATTTTGCCGGCCAGCACGTGGAAATTTCCGGCGTCATCACGCGCCCGCCACCACCACTCGCCGACGGACTTTTTGATTTTGAAACTTATCTCGCGACGCGCGGTATTTATTATCAGCTTAAAGCCGAGTCCACCAACGACTGGAAATTATTACCGCCAGTCCTGCCAAAACCACCGCTCACCGACCGCTTTCTCAACTGGTCAAAGAACACACTCGCGCTCGGTTTGCCCAATGAAGACGAGCCTTTGCGCTTGTTGTGGGCGATGACGCTCGGCTGGCGCACCGCGTTCACTGGCGACATCGGCGAACCGTTTTTGCGCGCCGGCACGATGCACATGTTCGCCATTGACGGACTGCGAATCGCGCTGCTGTCCGGCATGATTGTCGCCCTGCTCCGCGCGCTGCGCGTCTCGCGCGCGTGGTGCGGCGCGATCGCCGTGCCGACCATTTGGTTTTACACCGCCGCGACCGGCTGGGAACCGTCCGCCATCCGCGCGTCAGTGATGATGACCATCGTCCTCGGCGGCTGGGCGCTCAAACGTCCAAGCGATTTGCTCAATTCCCTCGCCGCCGCCGCTTTCGTGATTTTGCTGTGGAATCCGCTCCAGCTTTTCGAGGCCAGCTTTCAACTTTCCTTTTTTGTCATGCTCATCATCGCGCTCATGCTGCCAAAATTAAATGAGTTCTTCGACCGGCTGCTAAAATCTGACGAACTGCTGCCGGACGAACTAATCTCCCGCTGGAAAAAATCCATTCACTGGCTCGCGCGCAAATTCGCGCGCTACTGCGGACTTTCATTCGCCGCTTGGATCGGTTCACTACCGCTCTCGGCAAAATATTTTCACTTGTTCAGCCCCGTCTCGACCTTCGCCAACATCCTTGCCGTGCCGCTCGGCACGTTCGCGCTCATGGCCAATCTCGGCGCGCTCGTCTGCGGCCACTGGCTGCCGTGGTTCACCGAACTCTTCAATCACGCCGCGTGGTTTTTCATGGTCGCAATGACGTGGGTCAGCGTCGAGGCCGCCAAAATTCCCGGCGCCTATTTTTACGTTCCCGAACCGTCGCTCGCCACGATTGCGATTTATTACGCCGTCGTCATCGCCATTTTCAGCGGCTGGTTTTCGACGCGAAAAAGAATTTGCATCGGCGCGATAATTTTATTTTTCATCGGCGGGATTTATTTCTGGCAATGGCAATCTTCGCGCGACGAAACCGATTTGACCGTGCTGCCGCTCAACGGCGGCCACGCGATTTACGTTGATGCCGACGGACGCGCGAACGACTGGCTCATCAATTGCGGCAATGAAAACGCGGTGAATTTCACGCTCAAAGATTTTCTGCGCGCGCAAGGCGTGAACACGCTGCCGCGCCTCGTCCTGACCGAAGGCGACATGAAAAATGTCGGCGGCGCACAAACGCTCGACGAACTTTTTCACGTCGGCAAACTGTGGACAAGCGATGTGAAATTTCGTTCGGCAAATTATCGCGACACTGTCGCCGCATTTGAAAAACCACCTCACCATAATATTTTAAAAGCTGGCGATACCGTAAGCAACTGGCAGGTTTTATTTCCCAACGCGACGGACAATTTTGAAAAAGCCGACGACAGCCCGCTCGTGCTGCTCGGAAATTTTCGCGGCACAAAAGTTTTACTGCTCTCCGATTTGAGCCGCGCCGGGCAAAGCGATCTGCTCGCCACCACCAATGATTTGCGCGCCGACATCGTGGTCGCCGGATTGCCGACGGAAGGCGAGCCGCTGTGCGACGCGCTGATTGACGCGATTCAGCCGCGCGTCATCGTCATCGCGGATTCGGAATTGCCCGCCACGCGCCGCGCGAGCCGCGCCTTGCACGAACGGCTGGAGCAGAAAAAAATTCCCGTGATTTACACGCGCACCGCCGGCGCGGTGAAAATTGAAACGAACAAAGCTGGCTGGAAATTGCACACGATGGATGGACAATTCATCCAGTGAACGTCTCGCGTTTGACACAAACAGAAAAGACAGAGATGATTGATGCCTTATGACATTTTTAGAATGGGTTGCTTCAACATTTGGCACGAGCGTGTTTTTGGGCATCTTGGTATTTCTGTTGCGAAACATCATTCTCGAACGGTTGAAAAATGCCGTAAAACACGAATACGACATCGCGTTAGAATCCCACAAAGCAAATTTGAAACGTGATTACGATATTCAAATTGAGAAATTGAAATCACAATTACAGATCGCCAACACGCGATTTGCTCATATTTTCGTCTTACAAGCAGAGGCCATAGCCAGCACACACAAATTGATACTGCCCCTGCTAGATGCCACCCACGATTATATTCATTCAATTTATCAAACCTCTATTGAAGACAAACAGAAAGCACAGGAGAAATTTAACAAGCTCCGAAGCGAGTTCCACCAATATTTCTATTCTAATTTAATCTACATCCCAACCGATACGGCAAAACTCATTAAAAACTTTTTGGATATGGTAGAAAGTTACGCCCTGAAAAATTCCATGTTTAATTCTATGGTTACGCTGCCTACGAGAAATCAGAACATGGAACAGCAGATTGAAAAATATGGTGATGACATAGACAAACTGCGAGAGGACGTTTCGACTATAATGAATAAATTGGTTGATAATTTTCAAAGTATTCTTGGTGTGCAAAAGAACTAATACTCGAACAGACTGAAGAATTTCTAATTGTTCACCTTGACCGCGTCAGCGAGACGGCAACGTGCTGCGCCTGCGGAATGATAAATTTTTTCACTTCAACGGTGACGGCTGGCGGTTTGAACTCGGCCAGAATCGAATCGGCAATGTCGGCGGCGAGCTTTTCAATCAGCGTCCATTCGCGGCCTTCGCCAAACTTCAAAAGCTTTTGGGTGACGGCATAATAATCAATCGTATCAACGATAGAATCGCTGTTCGCGGCGGCGGAAAAATCGGATTCGAGCTCAATCGTCAGCAGCAGACGCTGCGGCTGCGCGCGTTCCGCATCCGGCACGCCCACGCGGTAAAACACTTCGAGATCAACGATGGAAATTTGTGACATTTACGATTTGCGATTTACGATTTTGGATTTGGAAACGGCTTCGAGCAGAATTTTCGTCGGCTTGTTCAACTTCAACTTTTTCGCAGCGGCGAGTTTGAGCCATTGAAATTCCCGCGCCTCCTCGTTTAGCACGACGCGCGGATTTTTGGCAACGCATTTGCAAGTGTAATTCAATAAAACAAAATGCGCGTCGCGGTAAAATTCCTTCGAGCTGATGCAGTCCTGCACGAGGATGAATTTGATGTCCGTGATTTTCAGGCCGGTTTCTTCCAAAAGCTCGCGGCGCAAGGCGGCCAGCGAACTTTCGCCGCGCTTGATCTTGCCGCCGGGAATGCCCCACAAGCCCGACCATTTGTGCGTGCGAATCATCAACACTTCCTTTTTGGAATTGAAAATTAGCGCGCCAACGGTTGCCAGCGGCGGCTCGATGTTGCCCTCCGTTTCAACGGGCTTCAGATGAAATTTGTTTTTCAGCAGCACGCGCTTGAGTTCATCCAGATGCTCCACGATGAGGTCGGGCTGGGCAGCACGCAACTGTTCCAGCGTGTTGTAACCGGTCAGCACGGCGCAGGAATGGACGCCGCCGTGACGCGCGGTTTCGATGTCGTGTTCCATGTCGCCGATGAAAAGGGTTTCGGCGGGCTTGAGATTATTTTCGCGGAGAATCTCGTGGATTTTTTCGCGCTTGTCCCAGACATCGGTGTAGGGTTTGTCGAGAAACGCGTCAAAGCCGGTGACCTTGCATTGCGTCTCAAAATAATCGCCGTGCACGGTGCTCAACAGGAACGTGCGGATTTTGTGCGCGCGGCAAAATTCCAGAAATGCGCGGGCGTGCGGCAGCTCGACGACGGAATCTTGAGACTGGCCGAATTCGTGATGAAACCACGTTTCCAATTGATCCATCGGCACGTCAGGTGTGTGGCGGTCGTAGAACTTTTTGAAGGGCAAGGCGAATTCGGCGCGGAATGTTTCCAGCGACATCGCGGTCTTGCCGGACTGCGTAAGGACGTAATTGGACGCCTTCAATACGGCGGGCAGGTCGTCCACCAAAGTTCCTGACCAGTCGAAAATGATGTTGCGGATCACGCGGGGAATTTAACCGTCAAGACACCAAGACGCCAAGACAAAGAATTTTTCTCTGTGTTCTCGCTGGCTCTGTGGCAAAATTTTTCGCGCAATGCTCATTGCTTTTAACAAACCTTACGGCGTGCTCTCGCAGTTCACCGGCGACGGTTCACCCAACCGCGCGCTGGCGGAATTTGGTTTTCCAAAAAATGTTTACGCCATTGGCCGGCTGGATGCGGATTCCGAAGGGCTGCTGCTGTTGAGCGACGAGGCGCAGTGGAACGAAAAACTGTTGCATCCGCGTCACGCGCACGAGCGCGAGTATTGGGCGCAAGTGGAAAAAATTCCAACGGCGGAAAGCTTACGAAAATTGGAAAAAGGAGTTTTGATTCAAGGTCACAAGACGTTGCCATGTCGCGCGTGGCTACTGGAGCCGCAGCCGGAAATTGCGCCGCGCGTTCCGCCGATTCGTTTTCGCAAAAGTGTTCCGGATTGCTGGATCGGTTTGCAACTGGTCGAAGGAAAAAATCGTCAGGTTCGCCGAATGACGGCGGCGATTGGGCATCCAACTTTGCGATTAATGCGTGTGCGCATCGGCAATTTTTGGCTCGGCGATTTGCCTACTGGTCAATGGAGAGTGCTAACAGCCGCAGAAATTAAATTAGTTCACCCCTAGTGCAGACTAAAATCCGCGCTGAAAGCTTGTTCACCGGTGAGAACAAGTCACCAATTGCGTGGACAAACCTGCAAAACCGCTTGATTTCATTTGTGAATAACGTTGGCGTAACATTTTTGTAAAATTTTCTTGAAAGATACCACCGGTGGTAGCATGATGGCGGCCGTTCCCCAATTAGTTGGGGATTCGCAATTTTGAGGAAAAGCTCGTTTTTCTTGAAAATTGGCGGTTTTTGAGTGCTGGTGGGTTTCTGTCTCGCTTGAAACTGGCCGGCTGTGTTCTAAAAATTAAACCTGGAGATTACCATGATTGATGCCCGTGAGGATGTCTCGGCGCCGGTTGCCAAAACCGCCAGCCGCCGCCCCAACAAAGTTTCTGCGACCCGTTCCATGAAACCTGCCAAATCCGAAACCAAAAAGTCGCTGCGCATTGAGCGCATTTTCAGCGACGCCAAGGTCAAGCCGTTCGACCAGATCGAATGGGACAAGCGCACCGCCGAGATCACCGACGACGGCGGCAAGGTTATCTTCAAGCAGGAAAATGTCGAAGTGCCGAAGTCATGGTCGGTGCTCGCCACCAAGGTTGTCGTCTCCAAATATTTTTACGGCGAGCAGAACACCTCCGAGCGCGAAACCTCCGTGCGCCAGCTCATCCACCGCATCACGCGGACGATTGCTGATTGGGGTATCGCCGATGGTTATTTCTCCAAAGCGGACGGCGAAGTATTTTACGAAGAACTTACCTGGCTCTGCTTGAACCAATACGGCGCGTTTAATTCGCCAGTGTGGTTCAACGTCGGCCTCTATCACGAATACGGCGTCGGCAAGAATTCGAGCAAGGGTAACTGGTTCTTCAATCGCAAGACCAAGATCGCCGAGCGCGCCGCGACGCAATATGAATATCCGCAGGGCAGCGCGTGCTTCATCCAGTCCGTGCAGGACAACATGGAAGACATCATGCACCTCGCCTACAGCGAAGCGATGCTATTCAAATACGGTTCCGGCACCGGCACCGATTTGACGCCGATCCGTTCCAGCCGCGAGAAATTGAGCGGTGGCGGTCGTCCGAGCGGTCCGATGAGCTTCCTGAAAGTTTACGATCAGGTCGCGAACGTCGTGAAGTCCGGCGGCAAGACCCGTCGCGCGGCCAAGATGAACACGCTGCGCGACTGGCATGGCGATATTGAGGAATTCATTGACGCCAAGCAGAAGGAAGAAAAGAAGGCGTGGGCGTTGATTGAGCAGGGTTATGACGGTTCTTACAACGGCGATGCCTACGGCAGCGTGATGTATCAGAACGAAAACCTGTCCGTCCGCGCCAGTGACGAATTTTTTGAAGCGGCACTCGCCGGCAAAGAATGGTGGACCAAATCGGTCAAAGGTTTGCCGCTCCAAAAGAAGGACGCCAGCACGTTGCTGGATAAAATTGCCCAAGGCACGCACATCTGCGGCGACCCTGGCATCCAATACGACGGCGCGATCCAGAAGTGGCACACCTGCAAAGGCACCGAGCCGATCCACTCCACGAATCCGTGCAGCGAATACGTTTTCATCAATAATACCGCGTGCAATCTCGCGTCGCTCAACTTGATGAAGTTCAAGCGCGATGACAACAAGTTCGACGTGGATCGCTTCAAGGCCGCGTGCCGCATCTTCATCACCGCGCAGGAAATTCTCGTGGACAACGCGAGCTATCCGACGAAGGACATCGCGGAAAATTCTCACATCTTCCGCACGCTCGGCCTCGGCTTTGCGAACCTCGGTTCGCTCTGCATGAGCTACGGTTTGCCCTACGATTCCGACGAAGGCCGCGCGCTCGCCGGTGCGATCACGTCCATCATGACGGGTCACGCCTACGAACAGAGCGCCGACATCGCCGCGAATATCGGCGCGTTTGCCGGTTACCGCGATGCGCGTTGCGCTGGCGTCACCAAGACGGTGGCGAAGGACAACGTCGAATCCATGCTCGGCGTCATCAAGCTCCACCGCGACGCCGTGGAAACCATCCAGCCGAGCGCGGAATTTAATTATCTCAAGACCGAAGCCCGCAAGACTTGGGACAGCGCGCTAGCCAAGGGCAAGCAACACGGCTACCGCAACGCGCAAGTCACCGTGCTCGCGCCGACCGGCACCATCGCCTTCCTGATGGATTGCGACACCACCGGCGTCGAACCCGACATCGCGCTCGTGAAATACAAATTGCTCGCCGGCGGCGGCATGTTGAAGATCGTCAATCGCGGTGTGCCGGATGCGTTGCACCGCCTCGGTTACAGCGAAGCGAACGTCACCAAGATCATCGCGCACATCGAGAAGTTTGACACCATTGAAGACATTCAGGAAAATGGCCAGACCGTTTCCAGCGGCCTCAAGCCGGAACATTTGCCGATCTTTGATTGCGCGTTCAAGCCGGCCCGCGGCACGCGCAGCATCGGTTACATGGCGCACTTGAAGATGATGGCCGCCGCGCAGCCGTTCATCAGCGGCGCAATCTCCAAGACCGTCAACATGCCCAGCGAATGCACCGTCGCCGACATCCGCGACACCTACGTCCAGGCGTGGAAGATGGGCTTGAAATGCGTGGCGATCTATCGCGACGGCTCCAAGCGTTCCCAGCCGCTCAATACCAAGAAGACCAACGAAGCCGGCGATAAAACTGCCGCGCTCACGCCTGCGGTTGACGCGCGCCTCAATGAATTGGAAGCGGAAGTCGCACGTTTGCAGAACGAATCCGGCAAACCGCTGCGCCGTCGTTTGTCCGATACGCGCACGGCTGTCACACACAAATTCGACATTGCTGGCCACGAAGGTTATCTCACTGTTGGTTTGTTCGACGACCATCAACCGGGCGAATTGTTCATTACGATGGCCAAGGAAGGTTCCACCATTGGCGGTTTGATGGACAGCATCGGCACGCTCACCAGCATGGCGCTGCAATACGGCGTGCCGCTAGAAGCGCTCGTCAAAAAGTTTGCACACCAGCGCTTCGAGCCGAGTGGTTTCACCAAGAATCCCGAGATCCGCAACGCTGCGTCCATCACGGATTATGTGTTTCGCTGGATGGCGTTCCAGTTCATTCCCGGCTACCGCGAAAACATCACCGCTGCTCGCAATCAACCGGAACTCGTCATGCCCGGCCTCGCCGAGGAAATAAAAAAAAAAGGTGAATCGTCCCGTCGCTGATTTGCCGATTTCCGAAGACACGGACATGATTGAACTCAAGGCTGATGCCAAGCATGCGCGCCGCGCCGCGAGCCTGACGCAGATGATCACGAACCAACAGGATGCGCCAACGTGCCCGAACTGCGGCAATGTGGTCGTCCGCAACGGCGCCTGCTACAAATGTCTGAACTGCGGCGAAAGCCTTGGTTGCTCTTAAACGGTCAGTAGGAACCAAGACAGGCCGGAGAATTTTCGAATTCTCCGGCTTGTTTCATTTTACGGACGGGACTACTTTGACGCCATGAGCGAAACCACACCATTCATCCACGAAGACCCTTGGCGCATTTTCCGCATCATGGCCGAGTTCGTGGATTCGTTCCAGACGATGTCCCAAGTCGGTCCCGCCGTGACCATCTTCGGCTCCGCCCGCACCAAACCCACCGACAAATATTACCGCGCCGCCGTGGATATCGCAAAGGGGCTGGCGAAACATAATCTCGCCGTCGTCACAGGTGGCGGTCCCGGCATCATGGAAGCGGCCAACAAAGGTGCGTCGCACGCCGGTGGTAAATCTGTTGGCCTCAATATTGAATTGCCGTTTGAGCAGGCCGGCAACAAATACGCCAACGTGCCGGTGCACTTCCACTATTTTTTTGCGCGCAAAGTTTGTTTCGTGAAATACAGTCTCGGCTTTATTTTCATGCCTGGTGGCTTCGGCACGCTTGATGAATTTTTTGAAGTGCTCACGCTCGTGCAGACGCAGCGCTTCCCGCAATTTCCGCTCATCCTGTTCGGCAAAGAACATTGGAAAGGTCTGCTTGCGTGGATGAAAACGCGCTTAGAAAAAGATAAACTCATCAGCCCGGACGACCTCGACCTCGTGAAAATCACGGACGACGTAGACGAAGTCATCGCCATCATCCGCGACTACGAACGGCGTGTTGGCCCGCCGGGAACTTTGCCCACCGCGTTTGCTTAACTACGCCGGATTTTTACATGAAATTGACCAACGACAACTATCTCATTTTGATTGGCACAAAAAATTTCAAAGAAAGCTATCGCCGCGACAAAACCGGTTGGTTGAAAATTTCTGCGCGTGGCCGAATGTTTCGAATGACGGCCGAACAGGTTCTGAACCACATCCTGCCCGCGCTCGCTGGCGTCAAACCAGACCTGACCATCAAAGTCGAACACCAAGGTTAATGCGCCCGTTCATTCAAGAAATCCTGACTGCGCACACGCCCGAATCGCTCGTCGAGCAATTGCGGCGTGCGGCGTGCGGCGTGCGGAGCGCTTTGCTCCGCAGCAATTCGTTTGACACCGCACAAGCGCGTTACTCCTTCGTCGTGGCCAATCCGTTTTTGACCTTTCGCAGTTTTGGCTCGCGCTGTGAAATCAGTTTTCCTAACTCCCAACTTCCATCTGCCATCGCCCAAACTCAATTCGGCAATCCGTGGCATTTACTCGACAGTTTGATGGCTCGCTTTGAACTGCTAGATGAAATTGATTCGCCCTTTCCGCTCGGCGGTGCGTTCGGCTACTTCGGCTACGACCTGAAAAACTTTACCGAACCAAAACTCCCGCGCCGCGCCGTCAACGACTTGGAATTGCCCGATTGCCACGTCGGTTTTTACGATGGCCTCGTCGTCTTCGACCATCAGCTTGGAAAAGTTTTTATCGTTTCAACGGGGCTGGACGCCGACGGTTCGCGCACGGAATCGCGCGCGCAAGAACAATTGGAGTTTTGGAAAAGCCGGATGCAAGAACCGGAAGTTTCACGCACAGACGCAAAGGCGCAAAGCAAAGATTCACCTGGCGACTTTGCGACTTTGCGTGAGATTTCGTCGAATCTGACGCGTGACGAATTTGTTTCCAAAGTTCAACGCGCACAGCAATACATACGCGCCGGAGATATTTATCAGGTTAACCTCTCGCAACGCCTGACGGCGCAAGGGAATTTCACCGGCTGGGAAATGTTTGAGAAATTGTCGGCCGTCTCCCCTGCTCCGTTTTCTGCGTTCCTTGATTGCGGAGCGTTTCAAATCGCGTCGTCCTCTCCGGAACAATTTCTGCGCATGAGCGGCGCGCACATCGTCACGCGCCCGATCAAAGGCACGCGCCCGCGCGACGCGGATGCGACGCGCGACGCGCAACTTGCCTACGAATTGCAAACAAGCGCCAAGGAACTGGCCGAACTCGTGATGATCACCGATTTACTGCGAAATGATTTGGGCAAAGTCTGCGAATTTGGTTCGGTGCAAGTGTCAGAGTTAGCGAAACTGGAAAAGTTTGCACAGGTGCAACATCTCGTTTCGACCGTCGAAGGCCGTTTAAAAAACGAAGTGACACATTTCGCCGCGTTCGCGTCATGCTTTCCAGGTGGCAGCATCACCGGCGCGCCAAAATTTCGTGCGATGGAAATCATTGATGAACTCGAACCCATTTCGCGCGGGCCGTATTGCGGCGCGATTGGTTACCTTGGTTTCAATCGCGAAAGCCAATTGAACATCGCCATCCGCACCGCCGTTTGCGTAGAAGGGAAAATCCATTTCAACGTCGGCGCCGGTATTGTGGCCGATTCCAATCCGGCGGCGGAATACGATGAAACTTTGGCGAAAGCGCGCGGATTTCTGGCTGCGCTAAATATCTCGGAACGCCCAGCGCAAGTTAGCGGCTAACTGTTTTGGCGGCATCGCGCAAACCGGCGGCGTAGGCTTCAAACACGCGACGCATTTCATCTCGAACCGTTCGGAAACATTGGAGTATTTCCGCCTCACTGCCGGTGGCTTTAGCTGGATCAAAGAACGGCCAGTGGTGGCGGTTCAGTTGGCCAGGAAAAATCGGACACGCTTGATCCGCGTTACCGCAGACGGTGATGACTGTCGTCACGGGCGATTCCAGAAATTCTTTCAGATGCTTCGAGTGGTGCGCAGAAATATCAATGCCTACTTCCGCCATGACTTTGATGGCGAGCGGATGAACATAGCCAGCAGGATTGGAGCCGGCGCTCTGGACATTGGCGAGGTCGCCGAGTGCGGCGCGCAAAAATCCTTCGCCGATGTGGCTGCGGCAGGAATTGCCAGTGCAAAGAATGAGGATGGTTGGTTTTGATTTTGCGGACATAAATTAATTTAATTTTTTCTGATACCAACCACGTGATTGGTTGCAGATTTTACAGACGGAAAGCATCACTGGCACTTCCACGAGAACGCCAACAACTGTTGCGAGCGCCGCGCCGGAACCCGCGCCGAATAGCGTGATGGCAACGGCTACGGCCAGTTCAAAAAAATTACTCGCGCCAATCAGCGCGCCGGGCGATGCGATGTTGTGTGGCACGCGCAGTTTGCGCATGAGTAAATAAGCGAGTGTGGAATTGAAGTAAACCTGGATGATAATTGGAACTGCGAGCAACACCACCGCGAGCCAGCGGGTGGTGAGATTTTCCGCCTGAAATGCAAAAATCAAAACAAGTGTCATCAGTAGTGCAAAAATTGTCACTGGCTGAAACTTTGGAAGAAATTTTTTCTCAAACCAGTCTTTTCCTTTTGATTTAAGCAATAGTGTTCGTGTCAGCCAACCAGCGGCAAGTGGTATGACGATGAAAACAACGACACTGGTAATGAGCACCTTTGACGGCACAACCACATTCGCCACGCCGCACAGAAACATTACGATGGGCGCGAAAGCGACAAGCATGATGAGGTCATTCACCGCCACTTGCACGAGCGTGTAAACAGGATCACCGTCGGTGAGGTAGCTCCAAACGAAGACCATGGCGGTGCATGGCGCGGCGGCGAGGATAATAAGTCCAGCTGTGTATTCCTTTGCCAATTCTGGCGAAATCCACGCGCGGAAAATATGCGACATGAATAGCCATCCGAGAAACGCCATGCTAAATGGTTTTACTAGCCAATTAATGAACAGCGTTACGAACAAGCCTTTGGGCTTTTTAGCGATGCCGCTGAGTGACGTAAAATCCACCTTCAGCATCATCGGATAAATCATCAGCCAGATGAGCACAGCGATGGCTGCGTTGACGTGAGAGCCTTGGACGAATTCAAGTTTGCTGACCCATGCCGTGAACTGCGGCGCGATTTTTCCAACTGCTACACCGACGAACATGCATAGAAAAACCCAAGCCGTCAGGTAGCGTTCAAAGAATGCGAGCCGTTTATGGGAAATTTGGCCACTCATCGGTTCAGCAGCATTTTGTGGCTGGTGGCGTTTCCGAGAAGTTAAATTTCAACGGACTGAAATCTGATGGCACGGCAGTGGGCGGCAAACATTTGTCCATAGCTAGGCAGGCGGTGTGCCGCAACGTCAGATGGAAGATCACTTCTTTATTTGTCACTTCGATGGATTGAAGCGGGAATTGCGTGATGTAGCCGTGATTGGCCCCCACGAG
>Ga0164296_1000476_pt1 | contig 47438 bp, 46 predicted proteins | sample GEODES057metaG_FD_113533 | JGI IMG/M metagenome (GOLD analysis project Ga0164296, IMG submission 113533) | Dystrophic lake water microbial communities from Trout Bog Lake, Wisconsin, USA - GEODES057 metaG | ecosystem: Environmental > Aquatic > Freshwater > Lake | place: USA: Trout Bog Lake...
AAGATCACCGGCATTGCCAACGGCAGCGCAGCGCAAGACGCCGTGGCGATCAACCAACTGGACCCGTCACCCGCTAGGGCGGTTGGGTTGCTTGGTTGGACGTTTGATCCGGCGATGTCGACATTGGCCACTACAACAGTGACAACAAGCGAGACCCTTGCCGCAGCCGTTTATCTCAGGGCTGGCACCGTCATCAGTAACATCGGCTCGTACTTCGGAACGAACACTGTTGGGTCGGGGCAGGCAGTATTTGGCATCGCCAACGCAGCCGGAACCTCACAAAGTGCGTCGACGCCTATTTCGAGTTTCCCAAATAACTCCTTTGTTTCGGGCGCACTTACTCCGTACACGGTTCCAACGACTGGCATCTATTACTTGTACGTGTTGTTTGTTGCTGTTTCCTCAAGTTGGCAGGTTCTCAAGAGCGCCAGCGTGACATCAACCATTATCAACCTTGGCGGAAGTGTCCGGTCGGCATCGGCAGGAACGTTTTCTCCGTTTACTTGGACACCTGTGGCCAGCAACTACTTCTTCGGATTCTCGTAGGAGGCATGATGGCTACCTACGCAGTCATGGACAGCACCAACACCACCGTCGTCAACGTCATCTCGCCCGACCCCGGCGTGACCGTAGACCCGACGTGGATCAGCCTTGCCAACGCTCCCGCCGAGACGTGGGTTGGATGGACGACGCCTGACGGCGGCGCTACTTGGATTGCTCCGACGGTCTCTTGATGCTTCGAATTATTTCTATCTTCAATGACATGGCACCGGGCGACTGGCAACCGCCAACTGGCAATTAAAGGAACCTTATGAAAACATTTCAAATCTCAAACGGCGATTTTGTGCTCTCCAATGGGTCCTTTGCCACGGTCGAGGGTACGCCCAAAATTCAGCAGGATCTGGGAACTGCGCTTGCTACCGAGTACGGCACCGATCGATTCCACCCCCGTTATGGATCAACGCTCCCGAACTACATCGGCCAGCCCGTTGGGTCAGCAACAAGCATCCTCGTTCGATCCGAGGTCACTCGAGTGGTGAACAACTACGCCTCTGTCCAAGCCGCCAACATGAACTCCTATATCGTCCGTGGCCTGCAGGCACCGTATGCACAATCCGAAATCATTGCTCAACTAAATGCCGTTACAGTCAAGCAGGACTATGATACATTCGAGGTAGCCGCTGTAATCACGACGCAGGCAGGGCAATCAACCTTGGTGTCTGCATCCGTGACACCCAACTCCGTAACGACGGGCAGTTAAACCCATGCCGACTCAGGACTCTATCGTCAATCAGATGAGGCAGGCCCTCCAAGTAACGGAGCCTGACCTTGATACGTCTATCGGCTCTCCCATTCGGTCGATTCTTGACACCGTAAGCGAAGTCATCGCTGAACAGACGGCAGATCAGTACCTTCTGAACTACCAATACGACATCAACTCCAAGTCTGGGGCCGATCTCGACACGTTCGTGAACCTTTTTGGGATGTCTCGCTATCTGGCAAAGTCTGCCGTGGCGTATGTGACGTTTTCGCTGTCTGCGCCCACCGGGTCGGTACAGACTTTCGGGGCCGGTGCTCAAGTTGCCACCGGAACAACTCCCCAAATCATCTTTACGACGGTGGTTCCTGCTTCGATCAGTGCTACGGGCACCTCCGTGACTGTCCCCTGTATCTGCTCCATAGCGGGCACGGTCGGAAACGTCGGGGCGAACACCATCCAAAGCGCCGTAAGCCCATTCGGGACCGTCTCATCCATCACGAACGCTACAGCGGCCACTGGGGGCTCAGACGCCGAAACTGATGACCAACTGCGAGCACGCTTCAAGGCGACCGTATTTCGCAATCTAGCGGGCACTGGAGCCATGTATCAGGCCGTCGGGCTCGATGATGCCGCAGTCACGCAGGCCAACGTAATTGGATCTACGAAGGTATTTCTCGACCAGATTCAACTTTCGGGTGGCATCGGGGTATCGTCGGTACAGAATCTGGCCTATTACTACCCCAACACCCAGTTCCTCGGAACGAACATCACGGGTGGCGTCAACCCGTCCTATGTCCCACGAGGGCAGTATGGGGTTTCTACTTTTTACCAGCCCACCCCACCTGCCCCAAGTCTTTCGCCTTCGTCGGGCGGGACGCTTCCTAATGGAACCTACCAATACGCAGTCGTCTACAACATCACTCCTACGGTAACCCTAACGGCATCAAGCCTTTCGAGTTCAACCCTAAACCTTTCGGGGTCGACGGCGGGATTGGCCACTCAGGGACAGGGCGTTCTTACGCACTCCTCGACGAACTACTCGTTCACCTACACGGGTGTCACCTCGACAGCCCTTACCGGAGTCACATGGTCCGGCTCGACCCCTACGGTGAGCAGCGGAGACGTGGTCAAAGTAACTATTGCCACTACTCTATCCACTAATCTGGGAATTGTCAACTCAATTACGCTAAGTGGTAGTACCAATAAGACCGTCATCGTCAGTTGGTCGGCTCTTCCCACTCCCCCTCTTTCTAGCCCTAACGCCTTTTTCACATGGGCCGACGTTTACCGATACAACCCCTCGACCCCAACGGTGCCGTTCGAGAAGGTCAATTCCACCCCTCAAACGGGGACGTCGTTTAATGACACGGGCTACGCAGGCATCTCGACCGCCCCCATCAACAATACGACCGGCGCCCCGGTAATCTACGCACCCCCTAGCCCGGTCACGCAAACCATTTCGTCAATTTCGATGAGTGGCGGTGTCATTACAGTTACCCCATCGACAATGTGGCTTGGAATTGCTGCTGGTCAAACGGTAACCATCTCCGGCACGACGAATTACAACGTCACCGCAGTCATTCAGTCAGTTGGCACTTCGACGTTCACGCTGGCAACGAGTCTTTCGGGAGCCGCACTGGAAAGCGGCAGCGGCATGATCATCACCTACAACGCAGTCCCCGACGGGGTCTATCAGTTTCAATTTGACTACATGCCCGTTTCGTCTCGAAATGACCCCGCTAATGGCATTACGAATCGGGTGGACATCTACGTCAACGGGGATCGTCCGATTGAGGTCACCGAAAATCTGGTGTTTTCTCAGTCCGCCAATACCTTTAACGTCACAGGCGGCATTACGGTCGAGGACATCAACTCGACTACCCCATCTATGAATCACGAGTTGTTCCAAAGACTTGACGGAACGACCCCTGCTGTGGGAAACCTGTTTATTCCGCTTTCATTCAGTCCCATTGACGGTCCGGCGACGGGTCTGCAAAGCAACGGGTCGGTTGTCGTTACGGCACCAAAGACACCCAGTCCGACTCCGGCATATCCCACTAATCACGCCTACACTTACGGCACCGATTATTGGATCGTCAACGAAGTCGACCAGTTCGGGCGATCGTCAAAGTCTCGTGCTGGACTTGAGTGGAACGCAACCCCCACGACGGCAGACCACATGCCACAAACCGGCGATGTCGTGACGGTGGACTATACCTATAACCAAGTCCCGACCACGGTCCAGCACAACATGGATCTGTGGAACGTCGTCACGAGCGATGTCATGGTCCATCAAGCCAACACGTTGTATTTGGATTTCTATTTTGCCGTGGTGCTGGGTGGCAACTCCAACGCCGGAACTGTATTCAGTTCAATCCAAACGGTCGTCTCGAACTACCTGTCTCAGGTCGGATTTGACGGCGTCGTTCAGCGATCCTCCCTCATCTCGGCTGTCCAGCAGGTCGCCGGAGTTACCGCCGTGCGATTCATCACTGGATCAACCTCGGATTCTCGAGCCATCCTTTACGGCACGGGGCCTTTCAATGGGGTCGCTGTCGGTACGGGAGCAAATGCTCACTATGGCATCCAGCAGGTCAATCCTGTCACCGGCAACCTCGTCGAGGTCTATTCCGCCACCGACGGTTCCGTCTACCGGGCCACCGATATTTACCTTGACGACACCGAACTCGCCACCCTGAACAACGTCTACATCGCCCAGATGTCGCAGTCAATGTTCGGGAGTGTCTAGGTGGCTAGCGGGATCACTGCAAATAAGGTTCTAACGAACTCTCTTTACACGTCGGTCGCTACTCCGGGCGGTATTCCTAACCCCGCCCAAATCCTGATCCTCCAGACGCCCTATAATGCTCCTTCGAGCGCAGTCATCCAAACGATCACCAATGGGCTCAACATCCCGCCGATCATGTCATGGCGGTTTAGGAACTTTTCCGAGAACGTCTACTCGCTTCGGCCAACCGACCACATTGTTCGTTTTACGAAGGTGCTGCTGGGGCAGGCCGGAGCAGGGCAATATCGTTCTCGTTCGCTGTCCGCCCGATTGCAATCTACCCTCAACGGGGCAAACTTCTACGACCTTGATTCGTTTTATGGCGACATTTTTGGCATCCAACGTGACGCCGACGAGGTTCTTGACAACAGCCCGTATACGGGACTTGACACCTACGATAACTGGGCGCTGGTTCGATCCCAGAACTCGTCGTATGTTGGCCGCATCGATCAGTTCTCAAAAGCGATCTCGTGGTGCCCGACTACGTTTGGCATCCAAGCCGTTTCAGAAGCCATCCTCGAGATGCCCGTTACGATCATTGAGCAGTCTACAAACGGGTATTCGCTCTACAAAACCTATCGCTATCTTGAGCAGGACGGCGGGACTTCCGGGCCTGTCATTGGCGGGGCGCATTACAGCGACCTCGAGACCTACACCTACGCATCTTTGGAAGGCTCTGCGGTCTCGGCATCGACGGGGTTCATCATTTCCCCCAGTCAGGCCATCACCGATGAGCAAGAATATGCCCTCCGTTCGGTCATCGACACGCTCAAGCCCGCCAACGTCACCTACACCATTACCCAGACGGGCTCGTCTCAGGTCAATCCGGTTCCCCTCCGGGGCGTCTATTCAGACTCGTCGTATTGGAACCTCGTCGAGTCGATCATCCCAGCGCCAGAATACGCTGGCATCTATCATCTGTCCTCCACCCCCGATGCCAATGGATTCTTTGAGGTACTAAGGCCATACGGGTCGGAGTATCAGGGAGAACTCGTCGTTTACAACAACGACATTCAGGTCATCGCTAGTGGCATCAATCCCACGGCTACCGGCAACTATACCGCCGACCCAGAGACCGACACGGTGGTGTTCTACGACGGTTCCTATCTGTCCTACCCACCGAGCAACGGCGTGGCGTCTCGACTGTCTTACGTCACGTCTCGACTTGTGAGTGACGGCATCTTGCAAAGCAACTTGCTCTCGGCAAACTCGGGTTATTCCAGTACGTCGGATGTATTGGAGCAGACGGGTTACGCACCGCCCCAAGGATCGAACAAGGCCGACCCACTCACGCTGTATGTCGATGGCGTCTCTCTTTATGACTTGACACAGATTCTCAATGGTGGTAGTCTTGGCTCCGAAGATACCAATCAACGGTTCTGGGCGACTCCTCGAAGAATCTCGTCCGACTCGACCACAGAAACGATGCAGATCAGTTTCTCGCAACCGAAACTGATCAACGAGATCGCCTGTGACGTAGCGCACTACCCGCACTACTTTGAGATTTGGGCCGAGGTCAGCGGCGTCTGGGAAAGCGTGTTTAGCACGTCATTCCTTGATTCTGTGCCCGCTGTGTTGCCCGCTACGCCACCGGACGTCAAAGAGCACCCCCAGCATCTAGGCGACGGCCACTGGGCCTCTATCATCGCCGAGTTTGAGGCCGTCACGGCGCAGAACATCCAAGTAAGGATGACCCGTATCCCCTCGACGCAGGCTCCCCAGCAGCAGCCCTATCGTACGCAAGGGATTCCCACTCCAGTCTTCGTCCCTTATTCGCTTGGCGTCCGAAACCTGTCTGTTAACTACTCGGTGGCAAAGCAGTCGGACTTGCCCACCATGCCGTTGTTCACCAAGGACGCCCTCGGGTCACGAGTTGAGTGGACGGTTCGCCAAGAGACTTCCGATCGGGCTATCGACGCATCAAAGGAATCGACTGCATGGCGCTCGGCTCCGCAGTATTCCAGCGACAGCGTGGTGAATTTCTTTCTTGACACCCGCACGGCTAACGGGCAACCCCAAGTCATCGACAGCATCTATATCGACCCTCTGTATCCGGGTCCGCACGTTAGTCTTTACTATTCCGATCAAAACACTGCGGATTTGGGAAACTCTGCCGAATACACGCCGTTCAGCCCGCCCATCTCAACTATCACCGGCACGATTGTTGGCGCATCCGATGGGCTCGAGTTTGACACCATCAACCCGTCCTACGTTCAGATCGAAAACGGGGCAATGCAATGGGACCCCACTCAGCCATGGTGGATTGGGTCGGTCATCTGGCCGCAATTTTCATCAGAGCAATCAAACGGGCAAATCATCTGGGACTCCCAGTCGGGCATGAGCCTTTCGGTTCAGCCACCGAATGACGGATCTGACAAAGCGTTCCTGACCCTTACGATTGCCAATGGGTCTACGGCAGCCTACCCCCTCTCGTGGGACAGCAACGATAACGTCACCGTCACTGTGGCGTATGTGCCGGAAGGTTCAGAAGACTTCCTGCCGGGTCTTTGGATCTTTGCGGCGACGAACTATGACCAGATTGTGAGCGACACCGATCCCGAAGCGTGGATCCAAATGTTCGTGCAGACAAACTTGGTCGGTCTGGCTCACCCCGAGATTTCCCCAATTGACGACTCGTATCAGTCGAATCGCATCCTTCCCCAACCTCCCGATCAGATCGTCACCCAGCAACCGATCTACTTGTGCATCGGAGGCAATCCTTCGGCTACGTCGCCTGCGTCTTTTGTTCTTAGCAATTTCATCGTCAAGCAAGAAACCGTCGTCCTTGAATCGCTCAACACCTTCGCTGCGGACCCCTCGAAATACATTGTTACTTCGCAGTATGCCAACGGAATCGCAGGGCTTACCACGACGAACGCCGTCGTCCGGTTCGACCCGTCTTTCATCTCGGACTCGAACCCGACGGGCATGGTTGGAGGGCCGGGAAACTTCTACGAGAACCTTACTTGGGTGCCGATCCCAAGGGATTACACGGCATCGAAGGGGTACATGGTGTTCCCCCCGACCAACGCCTCATTTTGGAAGTTGGAATTCACCAATCTCGTTGCCCAGCCCATCAACATCATGCAGCCCATCGAGCGGACGTATCGAAACCTTTCTGGGCTGCCACAATCTTTCGTAAATCAGCCGACCAATATTAGTACCACCAATCCGGGGCAGTTCCCCGTCGGTTCCGATGTCACTCAAAGGGTCATGGGCGGGAATGGCATTGGATTTACGGATGCCACCACTGTGCCGAACTCGGTGCCCACTCCTAATTCAATTCCTTCCACGGCTACCCAGACCATCCCAGACTTGCAACTACAGCAGGCTCAGGCACAAACGGCATGGTATTGGCAGTACCAAAACGCCGCTCAGGCACTTTACGCACCGAAGTTCACCCAATCCACCACTCATGATTACTCTTCGGGCACGGTCTTCCACGGCAACCAAGTCGGATACTTCACGGGCTTGAACAGTATTCAGGCCTATCGAACCAGCAATCTGGGCACCCTAAACTCGGTTCTGTACGACGAGTTCTTTTTGGACACCGAAATGATTCAATCCTCAACGTGGGATTCTGCTCCCGGCGATCTCAACACGCAAGGCATGACCGCTTCGTTTGCCGGATCTTCCGTGCAAGCCACCAGCGTGCCGTTCATGTCGTCCGCACCCGTCGTAGGGGTTCAGTTTGCCACGAGCCAATCCGAAGCCCAGCAGTTGGCCTACAACGACTCATTCCTAACTGGGAACGGGTTCGACTCGAACTACAACTGGCAAGACCTTACAAAGCCCAACTCGATTGGCTATTTCAATACCACGACAAATCAATGGGTCTCTTATGGCGACGCCCAACTCTTGCTCAACACAGCAAACAACTACGTCACGGTGAGTCGTTCCGAGGTGTTCTCGGTCCTTAGCCCAACGAACCTCATGGTGCAGCCAGATGTTCACCCCATTCTCGACTCGCCATTCACCACCAATTACTTCGTGACGAACACTGCCGGTGACGGGTCTACCTATCAGCAATACACGGTCTCCTCAAGCGCCCCAACCCAGCCATTTGAGGTTGGGCAACTCGTGACCGTCACGAATACCACGAACAGTTACAACGTCACGGGGGCCACTATCACGGCGGTCGGTGGAACATCTGGCGCATGGTGGTTTAAGGTTGTTGGGTCAACCGCCAATTCTTCAAGCACGGGAAACGCTTCTATCACGGTCCCTGACAGTAACTACGGCGGTCTCGCAACTTCATGGATCGCACCGGCAACTACATGGTCACCCACTTCGTCCTACGTTCAGTCCCAATACACGAGCGGTACCGAACTTTGGGCCGCTGTCAAGATCACCGGCATCTCAAACATCACGAGTGATTCGCCGTTGTACCTCGAGATCGTGGATGCGGGGTCCACCCCGTCTTACAACCCGACGGTGCTCGTCTCGTTGCCAATCGAAGTCAGTCCCGGTCAAACCATCGAGCGCACAATTGGTGTCGTGGTCAACTCCTCTAACTACGTCTACGCCCAAATCGTTCAGCGCAACGCATCTAGTGACTCGTGGATCGTAAATCAACTAAGCGTTTTCGACGAGGGCGTCTATTGGTCTTTCTCTAACGATGGGACCAACTGGTACCGCACCGACAAAATCCGTAACCGAGCCGATAGCCAACTGACGTTCCCAACGCCCAAGTCGCAAATCCAATGGCGTGCTACGGCAACTCGCCCCAACGTCCACATCAACGGATTGCGAGTGCGCCCCGTCTATACGACACCGGGCGTTCGTTATCCACAGGGCACCAAAAACGGGCCGAATCTTTCATTCTTCGAGGCTCAACCTCCAGTTGAGAATGATCCTTTGTTCAACGCATGGCCCAACGCCGTGCCGTACAGTTGGTACAACTCTTCGTATTACTACTCAGTGGGCAATCCAAACGGAACGCCACTTCCCAACCAGTTCACCAGCAACTACAGCCAGTCCCTTAGCGACACGATTTCTGTCACGGATACTGCCATCGCCCATTACGTCTTGCCGACGCAGCGAACTGGATCTGACACACTGGTTACGACGGATGCGGTATCTAGTCAAGAAGGATACAACGCTGCTACGACTGATGCGATCAACTCACTCAGCGACTCGGCCACCGCAGTCGTCATCGTATTGCCCACCACATCCCAGATGGTCGACCCGATCATTCAGGATCTTTCAGAGTAGGAGCGCACATGGCTAGCCCGTGGACGATCATTCCCGAAATCAAGGTCGAAGGAAAGCCCCTTGGCCGACACATCTACCGCCCAGAAGGCTGGGATAAGAGAGCGATGGCTTTGCCGCCCATCACCCCCAAGACGACGAAGTGGACTCGTCATTGCCCGCCGTTTAATCAGGGCCAGATTGGCTCCTGCACGGGCAACGCTGCCGCAGGTGCGCTTATGACCGATCCTTACTGGGTCGCCGGTCGAAACCTCACCGAGGATGACGCCGTGAAGTTCTACAGCCAAGCCACGCACTATTCCAGCCCTAACGGCGAGTATTACCCGCCCAACGACACCGGCTCCTCAGGCTATGCCGTTGCAGAAGCCCTCGAGAAGGACGGACTGATCAAGTCGTTCTCCCACGTCACCAATATTAACGACGCACTGGGCGCTTTGACGCTGTCGGCGGGGATTTTTGGTGTTTCGTGGATGGACACGTTCGACAACCCCCTCCCGTCGGGAGAGGTGCCGCTGACTCCCAATTCGCAAATCCGTGGTGGTCACGAGATCGAGGCGTTTGGTATCGACGTTGAGCAAAAGCAGGTCTGGTTCTACCAGTCGTGGGGCGAGACGTGGGGTCCGCTGGGCAACGGGACGTTTTGGATGTCCTTCGACACCCTCGACCACCAGTTGAGCGAACTGAATTCGGACGGTACTTTCTTTTCAGTAGCAAAGTAGGTTAGACTAGCAGCGTGACCACGCTGTTCCATTCCGATCGGGAGTTGTTCCCGTTTCAAGCCGAGCATGTAGAGCGTGCCCACGGACACGATTCCGTCCTAATGAACTGGGACTGCGGAGTCGGAAAGTCCGTGGGCGCCCTCGCTCTTGCCGCTCGCAAACTTGACGAGGGACTGATCGATCACGTCCTGCTGGTCTGCGAGAAGTCTAAGACCATCGCCGAAGAGTGGCCTGCCGAAATCGAACGGTACACCGATATCAAGTGGAAGCCCTATGCGGGCACCCCAGCCAAGCGCAAGAAGATTCGAGAGAATCTGCCCCCAATGCTGCTGGCTTCGTTTGACATCGTGAAGAACGACTGCGCCATCACCCATCGAACGGACAAAGGTCGTAAGTCCACCCCGATACCCGGTCCGCTTACCGAAGCCTTAGCGGGCAAACGTGTGTTTGTGATTTACGACGAGACCTCTCGTTTGGCAAATCGAGGATCCGACACCCACCGCCATCATTCTCTTTTGCTCGAGGTGCTGCGTCAAACTCCGGGGACCTGCGTGCTCGCCCTAACAGCGACCCCAATGGAAAAAGACCCCGTTAGTTTCTACAACCTTACCCGCATTATGTCACCCGAGGCAACGTGCACGGTTCGAGAGTTTGAAGAAACTTATGTCAGCGCCTATGACACTTTCGGAAATCCGACCAGATTTCGCCATCTGAAGCCATCGGACTGCCCTCCCGGTACAGTGCCCCTACGGGACCGTATGGGGGCTCTCGTGCTACGCAAGCGCAAGTCTGACCCCGACGTCGTGGAGTATTTCCCCCTTCGTCGAGAGATGCCACCCACGATGGTCAAAATGGGCGAAATGCAAAGCATGTTCTATCAGACCGTGCAAGGCATGGCTCAGGGTCTAAGTGATTGGGAGGCCCGTCCGTTCACAACGGTCCTGCGTCAAATCGCCGGGAACCCCGAGGCACTTCTTCTATCTCAGGGCGAAATCTCAAAATCAATCGTTGACGTGGTCACCCCGGCAGGAATCCTTGCCATCGGCTCCGCCAAGACCGAACGGATGCTGACGTGGACTCACGAGGTTGTTCGAGAGCAGGGCGCCCAAGCGGTCATCTTTACGTTCTTTGGGCAATCAATGCTGCCCTTGTTGCAGCGGGACCTCGAAAACGCCGGATATACCGTCTCGATCAATCACGGGGGCCTGTCCGATACGGTCAAGAACCAGAACCAGCGAGACTTTCGGTCGGGCAAGACTGAGATTTTCCTAACTTCGGACGCAGGATCAAAGGGACTCAACCTTCCCGAGGCCACCTATCTTTTGCATTACGAGCGACCGCTTACTCACTCGAACTTTGTTCAACGGTCCGATCGTATCCACCGCATCAACTCCGTCCACGAGTCGGTCTACATCTATTCTTTCGTCACCCTCGAGACCATCGAGGAAGGACTCATGAACTTGAATCTCAGACGAAACGATTGGTCGGATACACTACTGGGTGACGACGAAGTGTCCAACGAGGACTTTCTGTCGGCAGAGGATCGACGCCTCCTCCTCAAGATTGGTAGGCGACAAGCGGGAGGTTAGAAATGTCCACCATCACGGATACTTTGAAGGCGCAAGTGCAAGACGCCATTGATCGTCACGCACTCAAGGATGACGCACAGTGGGACCTTGGCATGGTGGTTTTGCCACAGCAGCCCCCAGCGCACTTTTTGACCATGCTCATCCCAGCAGCCATCCAACTGGGCGAGTGGCATCAGGCCGGAGCCATCATCGAGCAGGCTCACAAAGTCTCCGCAGAGGACATTGACGGGCTTGTGAACGGCATGTTCGAAACGCTTCGAGAAGAGCGCACCAAGTCACTCACCGAAGGCACCGCCAAGGTCGCAAAGCAAGAGGCGCCGCCTAAGGGATTGATCGTCCCGTAATGGCCGAGCACGTTAGGGTCTCCGAATGGGCTGCTCGAACTCTAAGTGCCGCCATTGATCGAATCATTCCCGACGAGGAATCGGTTCGATGGGACGTCTCTGTCATTCCCAACGATCTAGAGCATCCTACGGATCCCTGCATCGCCATTTGGATGTCGATTGATGAACCCGATGGTCTCACCATGCAGTCCACCTACCTCGTTCCCCTCTTCGATCTTGCTGTAGAAGATATCTCGGACCACGTTCGCAAAGCGTGGGATGTCTGCGTCGTCGAACGCATGGAGATTGCCCTCAATCAGTCGAAGTGAATCTATCGGTCGAGAGGTGTGCTAACCTCTCCCCTACGCAAACAGACGCCGTGCAGGCCGGGTGAGGCCGAAGGAGAAATCCTTCCGTCTCCGTCGGCTGGGCAACACAAGGACGATCGCCGGAGTCGTACCTTTGAGAACGACTGATCTCGTTCTCCACCTTCCATCGGAAGGTCTGGTGAAGGCCGTCCCCAGTCGGGCGAGTTGTTGAACTGTCGGAATTGTCTAGAGAATTAGTTCAGTGCCACCGCTACTGTCGAACTAAGGCTAACGCCTAAAAACGACTGTTCCGGTGGCTTGCCACTCTAAATAGGATGGCAAAGGACTTTGACTAGAGAGTTACCGAGATAGAACAATGACTCCCCTGAACTGAAGGACTATATTGACTACCTCGTCTCGCCACCCCTCTACCCAAAAACGGGTAGACTTTTACTGTGAAGTCAAAGTGTGCTAGGCTGCGTTCCATGGCTACGACCAAGAAAACCCAACCCATCCCCGTCAACCATCGGGTATGGAAGGAACTGCACCCAACCGAGCACGGGGGATTCGCCCAAGGTGATGTTGTCAAAGTCACTGGCACCACCAAGTCCCGCTGGACGTTCTGGTACGCCAACCTCGATCGAGATGGCAACCTCGATTCATATACGGTGTTCGGCGGAAACTCCCACGGGCAATCCGAGACCAAGGAGTTTCGATCTTTCGCCCCCGAGCGTGTCCTCCCTATCGACGCTCCCCGTCGTCGCAAGACGGATTCCTAAAATCTTGACGAATGACTTGACAGCGTCACAACCATCCGTTATGGTTCAAGGCATGAACACAACCCACATCAACACCAGCGTCCAGCCGATCCTCAGCGATGAGGTTCGGGCCATCATTGAGTCGGGAAGCCTCACCGAGGTTCTCACGGCCATCGAGAACACCAAGACCGCCGAGGTCGTCGTTGCATCGCCAAGCGTTCCTACGGCGATCACCGAGAGCCAGCGCACGGCCATCGACGCCCTGCCATCGGTCTACGGCAAGGTCGTCCCCACCGAGAAGCGGATGCTTCAGGCGGTCGAGGTCAAGGCCCTTGCCGACGAGCGTGAGGCGCTCGACGAGTTGGAGAAGATGGTCAAGGTTCGTCGTGAGGCGATCCGCACCACCGTCGTGAACCACATGGACGAGGCGCTGTTCTCGTGCCTGTCTGACTCCGAGCGTGAGGCGCTTGACCTCGACGCCGAGGGTCACGTCCTCACCGCACAGCGCCTTGCGATCCCCGACGAGGCCAAGACGTTCTCATGGGAGATGCGGGAGACCGCTGCTAGCCTTGACGCCGAGGCGTTGGCTGCCCTTGACGCCGAGGGTCACATCGACCACGACCTCTACCTGTCCATGACCTCGCAGGTCCGGGTCATCGACGAGATGAAGGTCATGGCAGCGTTGCAGACGCAGCCCCGTGAGACGTTGGACGCTATTGCCTTGGCCACCAAGCCGGGTAAGCGTACCGGCGCCCTCTACATCCGCAAGGCCAAGTAGGGCGAGCACGGTGGGGCAGGGTTGGCTTCGGCTGGCCCTGCCCTTTCGCCGTGTTAGGGTTTGGTGATGGAACTAAAACCCGAACCGAAGCGGGTGGCCTATGACCCTGCGTTCCTGTCCGCCAAGTGGACGCTAAAGCGGGGAGAGGTTGCCAACCTGTTCTTCAATCGATCCTACCAATGGCTAGCCAAGATCGAAGCGAAGGGATTTGAGGTGCCCGATGGCGTGGCCTACGAACCACGCTATGACGGCTCGGGAAACAGGCTCTATCAATTGAGCGACATTGATGCGCTAACCTCGTGTTTGGCGTACAACCGAATCATCGACGGGGAGAAGGCATTGCGTATCTACGCATTGATCGAAGGCTTCTCGTCACTCTGGCAAGGCCGATAAGGAGAACCAAAATGGCTGAATGTGGAAAGCCCGTTGGACAAGGCGTCGTCGCCTATCCGTGCATCATTGAGACCGATGGAGGGCCACACGCTGGCCCGTGCATGTCCCGTGAAAGCGTGCGCTCGAGGAATGAGCGTGCCCAGTGGGAAGAGGCCCGTGAGCGGTCGCAGGGGCAGCCTACGCTCGAGGACTTGGGGATGCAAGGTCCCCCGAAGACCGTCATCGAGGGCTTGCTCGACCCGGAGTCAGGAAAGGGTCGTCGAATCCACCCGGACGAACTTCGAAGAATCAAGGACGGGTTCGACCTTACTCACACCGAGGCGGCTTCGTTGGAGTCCGAGTTGGTGCGGACCGCTGGGGGCGTCGATATCTCCCACGCCGGAAAGCAAGCAGACCTTTCCGAAGATCAGTTGTCCGCTGCCTTGCAGCGACTCCGAGACATCGAAAAGTCTTTGACCCACTCGATGCCCGAGCAACTGTCTCGCAAGATCGAGGTCACTGCACAAGAGCAGTTCGACCACACGAACTCTTTCGGCGCCGTCAAGAAGTTCAAGGAGTCCTCAGGTCGTACTTTCGAGCCCAAGGTAGTTGGCCCTACGGATAAGCACCTTCCTCGAAAGATTTCAGACCTTCAGGTTCACGATCTTGTCGTCGAAGACGTCGTTGCTAGGAAGGCAAAGGGCGTCGATATCTATGGCGTTCCACTCACCCCTTTCAACGGCAGAAACGGGGCTCAGGACGCCTATGAAGAAGTTCTTGACTTGGCAGCGTACTTCCGGCAGGTACTATTAGAGCGTGATGCTGCTGCGATTGCCCTTTACGAAGTGTCGGAGATTCTTGGCACTTACTTTGATGATGAAGTTCCGTCCGATGTAATGGAACTGCTGCAGACGATCGCAAACGCTCTCGTCTAATGGCCGAGTTCAAGGGCTTCGTCTGCGATGAGTGCAACGAGGTATGGACCGACGATCTAAAGACCCGACTCAAGATAACTTTCACCGGCTATCAAGAACTTGGATCCTTTTACAAAGAACTGTGCCCGACTTGCGTAGTCGAGCCAGACGATGCTAGACCAACAAGAAAGCGGAATCGTAAATCCGCAGAGAAAGAGGTTGCCGATTGAAAAGACCTGTGAGAGTGCCCAATGGCACACCCACAACCTACCAATCCCCAAGCGGGATGGTGCTGACTGCTACCAGCACCGGAGAGCGATACAGGAAAAAGTAGGGGCGGTGTCTAACAGCATCATTTGAAGGGTGATACCCCTTCAAGCCCCAAGAAAGAACCCACAAGTGCAGTACGGGTTCCGACGCAAGGTGAGAAAGGAATCACCCAACTATGAAACTTCTCTATAGGTCTACCTTGGCTGCCGTCTTCGTTGGCATCGTCGTAATCGCTACGATCCCAGCAAGCGCAGCCGCTAACAATCAGCCCAAGCATCACGTTCAGGCAGTGGCACCAGCCCCGCAACTTCAGACTTTCCGGGGAGCAGACTCCCCTAAGTCTTTTGCAGCACGCTATGTGGCCCCTCCTGCCCCCGTAGTGGCTCCCACGCCACCTCCGGCCCCCGTTACGACTACGACGGCTCCTGTGACCACTACGACGGTCCCAGCGCCCGTTGCACCGACTCCCGTCGTGGCAGCCGTAGCACCCCAGTCCAATCAATCCATCTGGGATTGCATCATCGCCCACGAATCCGGTGGTAACCCGGCAGCGGTCAATCCATCATCCGGTGCCGGTGGGCTATTTCAGTTCCTGCCGTCCTCATGGATTGGGTATGGCGGTGGCCAATTTGCTCCCCTTCCCGAGCAAGCCACGGCAGCCCAGCAATGGCAGATCGCCATCGCAGCCCAAGCCCAATCAGGTTGGTACCCTTGGGTGGGCGACGGGTGCACCCCCGTGGGGTAGACGATTGTTTCCCCGCTAGCACATCTGCCCCTGTCCATTTCGGTCTTTGCCGAGAAGGGCAGGGGCGTGTTAGTGTCCGAGCCATGAGCGTTAGAACCCACGGAAAAACCTATCTAATGAAGGCTCCCGAGGACTGGGCGTGGCAAGACCTGCGGGATTACGTCAATGACCGTCACCACGACGAGACCTACGACGTGAGTCCCGAGCGGGAGGCTTCGATCTTCAAATCGTTCATCAAACGATGGCCAGATGGTCAGGCCGCACGAATCGCCAAGATCGTGTTCACCCAGTACGGGGGCGAATGGCATGGACGGGCGGTATCTCCAGTGACGTTTCGCAAGGACAACGACCCGTTCTTCGCAGAGGTCATTAGCGAACTGCTGGAGCGATAGTGGAGAAACTGCCCGAACTCCCGAAGGCCATCCGCATCCTAAAGCCCATCGAGGCCGAGATGCTCAACTCCACCGATGCGGGACGCAGATGGCGATCACCCAAAGAGTGCCTCGTCTGCGGTGCTACGAAGACGTTTCGTTGGTATTCACCAAAGCAGCCAACCGAGGTCGTGGACTGGGAGTGCAACTGCGCCGACCAATGGATCATGTATCGGTACTTCCTTGCTCACGGCATCCCCATCCGCTACCAGAAACTTGGATGGAGAGATACCCACGCCGTCAACAGCGCCTCGCTTCGGTCAATCGTGGAGTATGTCCAACAGGCCGAGGATCACATCGCTAACGGCACGGGGCTGTATCTCTACGGACCCAACGGAACGGGTAAGACCATGATTGGTAGCCTCGTTCTGAAAATCATGATGTCTCGTGGCTACAGCGGCTACATGACCACGTTCATCGACCTTATCGAGGGCAAGAAGGCTGGATTCGACGACGCCGAGGCAAAGGAGTGGTTTGTGCGTCAAGTGCGAAACTCGGACTTCTTGCTGATCGACGACCCCGGCAAAGAGCAGACTTCGGGTGAGCGCCAGATTGGGTTTCAGACGTCACTTCTTGACGAGGTAGTTCGTTATCGCAGCGGTATGCAGTTGCCAACTATCATCACGGCCAATTACTCGACAGACGTCTTTCGACAGAGGTATGGTGAATCCATCTCGTCCTTGCTGGCCGAAGGGCAGGTCCCCGTGGCGTTCTATGGGCAGGACTACCGTAAGGAGTTTGACGACTTGCAGGTCGAGATCAAGAACAAGGGGTTGAGCCGACCAATGATCATCCAGTGAGTAGCCTTTCCGAGCGCACGCTGTTCTACCTAATGCTTGACACGGACTCGATGAGCGTCCTGTCGCTAGAGGGACTAGACCCCGAGGTCATCCCGACCGAAGAACTGCGGCCCATCTATGATTGGTCGATTCGGTATTTCAATCAAGGTGGACGGGTCGTAGCACCGACGGCAGAACTGTACCGAAACTCGAAACTTGCCAACGGGCTGTCGATGTATGACGTGCTGGCCAAATACGACATCAAACTCGATGAGCCACTTGACGACGAACTTCCGACGGTGGAATGGGCGGTCGAGGAACTTCGATCCTCATGGCTGACCGCTAAGACCCACGAGTGGACTCGCCGTATGACTACGGCTGTCACCACGGCACTTCCCGAAGATCGTCAGAACGTACTAGCCGAGCACGCCACCGAACTCATCGGCCTATCCCTAACCCTAGAACCCAAGGTCAGCAGGATCGAAGTTGGAGAATCCGCCGCTGACATTTTGATCGACTACGCCCAACGCAAACTGAATCAGGGCGAGTTTCGGGGCATGGGGTTGGGGTTGCCTGACGTCGATCATTGGACGAATGGCATCCATTCCGGCGAACTAGCAATCATCGCTGCAGGACCCAAAACTGGTAAGTCGTACATGATCGATCATGTGGCCCTCAAAGAATGGGAAGCCGGTCGTGACGTGGCTCTTTTCACCCTCGAGAACTCTATCGAGATGACCCGTGACCGAATCGCCTGTATGGCATTGGGCATCAACCCTACCGATATCGATCGGGGACTGCTCACCCCCGAGGCGGAAGAAGCATTGGCTGATTGGGCAAGTGACTTTGCCAAGTCTGATACGAAACTCCATATCTTGAAGCCCGACGTCAAAGACTGCACCCCGGAACAGATCGTGATGAAAGCCCGCCTGCTTGGAGCGGAAAGCCTATTGATCGATCAACTGACGTTCGTGGAGCCTCCGTATCGTGACGAAAAGGCTCGCTACATCCAAATCCGTGACATCATGCACTCCATCAAGAACCTGATCTCTACCGGGCGGGACCAGATGCCATGCCTTATGGCTCACCAGATCAACCGTGAGGGCATGAGGATGGCTCGCAAGAACGGCTATCACCGAATGGATGACATGGCGGAGGGGTCCGAGGTCGAACGTACCGCCGACCTTTCGATGACCATGTTCGCATCCGAGGATCATCGGCTGGCCAATCGTTATCTGCTTCAGATCGTGGCATCTCGCCGTTCCCCGACGAACGCTTGGGACATCGCTTGGAACATCGAGACTGGTATCATGCGGGTGCACGGAGAGGCTGATATCGACCTGTGAGACGTGGTGCCGAGAACTTCACTCAAAACGATGGCGTCGGGCAAGAAGTTGCCCAGTTGCTGGCGCTCTCAGAAGATGAGCGACGAACGCTGTGCCTCGAACTACTTGAAGAATTTGGTGCCCAGAACATTAGTGAGCATGGTGACGAGATACTCCACTCGTGCTGCCTACCATTTGGTCATCATCGAAACGGCGATCAAAATCCCAGCGCCAATCTCAACTGGCGCAAACTGACGTATCACTGTCACGGGTGTGGCGAAGGTGGCGGTATTGCATGGTTCATCACAGTATGCCGTGGAGGGGACTATGCGGCCACGAAATCATGGCTCACGGGCCAGACGACGGTGGGCACACACGAGTCCTTACAGCGCCTCCTAGCGTACATGGACTCCCTCTATGCGACCCCTGAAACAGCATCTAACGTAGGTATCCCGTCGTATGATCCTTCGATCTTGGAAGCGTGGCAGTTTATTCATCCGTATTTGACCGAGGGGCGAAACATCCCCATCCCGAATATCATTCGCCTAAGTATCGGATACGACCCCCAGCAAGACCGCATCATCCTCCCGCATTTTTGGGAAGACCAACTCGTAGGTTGGCAAACTCGACAGATCAACGCTGACGGTGGTCCCAAATACAAGAACTCCCCCGACTTTCCCAAAAACGAAACACTCTACCACGCCCCAGATGTAAAGTCAAATCCCGTCGTAGTCGAATCGGTACTAAGCGTGGCATCAAAACTCCATCTTTGCCCCACCATGACGGCGACCTTCGGAGCATCGGTCACAGAGCGACAGTGCCATCTGCTTGCCCGCTACCCCCAAGTAACCCTGTGGTTCGACAATGACGCAGCGGGATGGAAGGCTACCGAAGAGGTCGGTTCATTCCTCATCCGATACACTAATGTCCTAGTAGTGGAATCCGAATGGGACGCCGACCCCGCTGATATGGACGACGAGGTGTTCTTGACAACCGTCGCCAACGTGGTACCGTTCTCGCTTTGGAAGTCACCAACTCAACTCAAAGGACTACCCCATGGCAATTCGTAAGTTTGGCACAGGAAAGATTCTCGAAGAAGGCAAGAACTCCCCCGATCCCATCGTGAAGGAAGCATCCTCCGATTGGACCGACGAGGACAGCCGTGAACTCGCTCAGGAGAACTCCGACGAGCGATGAGCGGAACCTACCTGCCCCGCCCGAGCGAGCAGGAACAGGCCGAACTCAAAGAGAGGTCTTACGATCCGACTCGTCCCGTGCTCGTCGGTATTGGACCCGTAGAGTTTGCGACCACGCTTGCACTAGAGGCGTTCCCAGCAATCATCTGGGACGTGAATGGCTACTACCGAGACTTTGGGATCGGCAAGAAGGCCACCCGTAAAGAGATCAAGGCTCGGTATCAAGAACTCCAAGGTGACTCATCTGTCCGCCTAACGATGATCGCTTCGGTTTTGCTCAACGCTACCGAGCGCCTGCGCTACGACACCACGCCATTAGGCGAGCACTATTTCGACGCCGAAGTCGAAGAAGCCATCCGCAACAAAATTGCCGATGCGGGGCTGGGCCAACCGGCAGGTGACGGGGACGATCACGCCCCCAGCATCTCCGAAATCATCGAGCGCAATCGAGACCAGCGAGAAATCGAACTAACGGCAGCCCCCAAGCGAGACCATTGGTCGTATTACCAACTGGGCACCGAAGTCCATGATCCTGACCGCATGGCTAAGTGGCGTGCATCTCTTTCCAAGGCGTGCTATGGTACCGCCCACGAGCAGCCACGATGGCTGTCCGTAGGGTTTATGTCCGGCGAGGAAAAGTGTCGAGTGGTGGCCGTTGGCTATCGCACGGTGTTCTTCCTCAACGTCGAGCACGAGCCTACCGATGTGCTAGCATTGGAGGCGTTCCACTTGTGGGACACCCAAATCAACACCAAATAACCCAATCAAACCCAAGGAGCAACACATGTCAACCCCAACCCCGTCATTCCGTCGTGGAGCGGCAGCCGTAAAGGCCGCAACCTCCAGCGACTTTGCACCTTTCCAGAAGACCGAGTATCTCTCGATCAAGTCTGGTGAGAAGGCGCTCGTCCGGTTCCTGACCGACTACGACGCTGCTACCGATCCCCGTAGTGGGGAACTCGTCGGTGGATGGCTCGGTGTCAAGCAGCACCAGAACATCAGGACCCGTCCCCAGCCCGCCGACTACAAGGGCACGTCGTGGCCGCAGCGCATGGCTGCCCCCTGCCGTCGTGACCCCAACTTTGCGGGCATCTACGACGACTGCTACATCTGCGACGTCATCAAGCCTGCCGACCCGTTCGTCAAGGCTCCTTCACACCGCCTGTACGCACTTGGCGTTCTCCGTGAGGAAGTCGTCGTCGATGGCAAGCGTGTGATTCGTGACCAAATGCGAAAGGTCACTCGTCGGGACGCATCCGGTGGCGAGACCGAGATCGAGGAGCCTCGTATCGTCGTGGTGAACATGGGCAAGAAGAACTTCTTCGACCCCCTGTCCGCATGGGCTACCCGTTTCGGCACCATCCTTGACCGTGACTACGAGATCACTCGTCAGGGCGATGGCCTCGAGACGACCTACCTCATCATCCCCGAGATGGAGCAGCAGACCGCTCAGAAGGCCGATGGCACCACCGAGGTGTTTGACCTTCGAGAGAGCGAGTTCATGGCTCACTACCTCCCCACGGCAAACGAGGTCGGTTACGCCAAGGCTTCGGACCTGTATCTGGAGCCCATCATCACGGAGAAGACCACGGACGAGTTCTACGGCAAGTTCTTCGACCCGACGTACAACGGCCCTAACCAGCCAGCGTCGGCGCCCGTGAGCGCACCTGCCGAGGATTGGGTCACCGAGACCCCCGTGCAGTCCTACGCAGAGGCTGCCCCGGCACCAGCCCCGGCACCGCAGCCCACCGCTGCCAATCCGGTGACTGACGTGGATCAACTCAAGGCGATGATCGAGCAACTGCAGAACTCGTAGTTGCCCTTCTCTCGAGAGGGTGGCGTCACGGCGTTTGGTATGGGAGAGGTCCTGCCAACCGTCGTGGCGTCATCCCCTCGACTTGCTTTGCCCACACCACATCACTAAGGTCGCCCTATGCACATTCTGCAGGCGTTTGGTGGGCACGCAGCGCCGGATCAACAGTTCCCCATCCCCTCTATCATTGAGGACGATGATGGCTACCGCATCCTGCTAGCACGGTCAGACGTGCCGGTAAAGGATCGGGTGCAGCAGCAGGCTGACGATCTTGGCGTGGCGTTCACCTACTACGCCGATTCACAAATCGCTATCCGAGACGGAATCTCGTATTCCCTCTCTCCGATTCCTTCATTCTTTGAGGTGGTTGGCGCAACACCAATCGCCGACGCTATCGATTCATCCCGATTCGTTCACCTGCACACCCACTCCGAGTTCAGTGCGCTCGATGGATTTAGCACCATCGACGAAATCGTTGATTCGGTCGTGGCAGACGGTCAGTCAGCCGTAGCCATCACCGACCATGGTGTGTGCGCCGGTCACCCCTACCTCCAAGCAGCGGCGGACAAGGCTGGCATCAAGCCCATTATGGGCATCGAGGCGTACTTCGTCGACGATCGATTCCGGCGACCGATTGGTCTAGAGGGTCGTCGTCGCTCGGAGTTGACCGAAACAGAACTAGCGGCATACGAGCAAGACTCCGCCGAGGTCCGTGATTATTGGCACTTGATTCTTCTGGCCGAGACCGACGTGGGCCTCCGAAACCTGTGGGCCATGTCTACCGAGGCTCATCGGGACGGGTTCTATCGTCACCCCCGATTGGACTGGGATACCCTTCAGCGCCATGCTGAGGGCGTCATTTGCATGACGGCGTGCCTTCGTGGTCCCGTGAGCCAAGCCATCCTTCACGGCGATCTTCAAACTGCCGTCGCCCGGACCAGCCGTCTTCAGGCAATCTTTGGCGACCGGCTCTACATGGAGATTCACACCAACACCGAACCGGAGCAGCGACAGGTCAATATCGCTCTCGTGGCTATTGCCCAAACGCTATCTGTGCCTGTGGTGGCCGTATCGGACTCGCACTATTCATGCCACTCCCACAAGGACGCCCACAAAGTTTGGATCGCCGCCCAGACTGGAAACTCAATCAACGACGATTCCGGGCTGTTTGACGGCAACGCCGAGTACCACTTGTTCACAGAGGCCGAAGTGCGAGAATCCCTGTCCTACCTACCACCTGACGTAGTAAACGCCGCTGTGTCGAACACAGGGGCCGTAGCGGACCGTTGTGACGTGACCCTCAAGCGCAACCCAGACCCCCCAAGGTTTCATGCTGACGGAACCGATGCCAAGGGCTTGCTCGACCTGTGCATGGCGAACTGGGAACGCAAGACATCTGGCAAGTCCAAGCCTCAGTCTGAATACATCGCACGGTTCCAAAACGAGATGGGGCTGCTTATGGAAAAGCAGTTCTGTGGCTATTTCCTTATGGTGGCCGACTACTGCCTTTGGGCAAAGGATCATGGGATCCTAGTAGGACCCGCTCGAGGATCGGGTGGAGGGTCTTTGGTGGCCTATCTCAGTGGCATCACCGAACTTGATCCCGTGGAGTGCGACCTGCTCTTCGAGCGGTTTATGACCAAAGGCCGGAAAGAACTGCCCGACTTCGATGTGGACTTTCCCTCGAGCCGGATTGACGATGTGTATCAGTACGTCATCGACCGATGGGGAGAGGATCACGTCATTCGAGTCGGTACCCATCTTCGTTTGAAGAACAAGTCGGTCATCCGCAAACTGGCGTCTGCCCTCAAGGGTTCTGTAGACGTGGACTGGAACGACATCGAGGCCGTCTCAAAGATCATCGACTCTGCCGAAGCCGGGACCGCAGGCGTCGGGTTGCCATGGGACGAACTGTGGGCTACCTATGGCGACCAACTAAACACCTATCGGGCAAAGTACCCCACGCTGTTTCACTATGCCGATCTTTTCGTAGGCCGACTCAACGCCTACGGGAAGCACGCAGCAGGCATCGTCATCTCCTCCGACGAGACCCTTACCGACCGCCTGCCCCTGCGTCTGGGCGATGATGGCCGGTTCATCTCCGAGTACGACATGAACGCACTCGCAGATATGGGGCTGGTGAAGTTTGACTTTCTTGGCATCCGTACCCTCGACACCCTGCAAATCTCGCTCGACCTCATCAAGTCCCGGCATGGGGTAGACATTGACATCTACAACTGGCGAGACGAATATGACGACGAGTCGGTCTGGGACCTTATCTGCAGCGGCAACACGCTCGGGCTGTTCCAAATCGAAACGGGAGCAGGCACTCGTCAAACGAAATTGATCCAGCCCCGTAGTCTGCACGAACTAGCAGACGTGGTGACGCTGGACCGACCGGGACCAATGCGCTCGGGTCTCGATAAAACATATCTTGCTCGCAGGAACGGCAAGGAGCGGGTCACCTATGCCGACCCCCGTCTCGAGCCCGTCCTCAATCGTTCTTACGGAGTCATCATCTATCAGGAGGACATCATGCAGACCTGCATGGTGCTCGCTGGATACGATTCCGAAGAGGCCGATAACGTCCGTAAGATTCTTGGCAAGAAAAAGATCGAAGCGGCCAAAATCGAAGGGCGTAAGTTTGTAGCCGCTGCCATTGAGCGAGGCATGGACTCGGACGCTGCGGAGGCACTGTGGGAACTCATGGAGGAGTTTGCCCGATATGCCTTCAACCGTAGTCACGCCTTTGGTTATGCGATGCTGGCCTACTGGACGGCATGGATGAAGAAGCATTATCCGTTGGAGTTCTACACGGCGTGCATGAGTACGGTTGACAAGAATCGTCTCGGGGAGTTCATCGTGGACGCCAAACGTGCGGGCATCAATGTTTCGCCCCCAGACATCAACCGCTCGGGCGTAGATTTCACGCCCTCGGAGCAAGGGATTCTGTTCGGTCTTGGAGCGGTAAAGGGCATTGGCACCAAGGCTCAACCTTTGGTGGAGGGTCAGCCCTATACCTCAATCGAGGACCTTCGGTCGAGGGTTACGGTTGGGCCAGACGGCAAGACAAAGAAGTTGGCTGACTCCGGCACCCTAAAGACGCTAAATCGTATCGGCGCCCTAGAGTCGTTGCATCCCAATCGCAGGGCCGTAGAGGTCATGCTGGAGGCCGATGCGGTCAAGGGCAATCAAAAGTGCATCCACTACGATGCCTCGTTCCGTTCCGAAGGCGTTCCCGAAGGCTGCACGTTTGATTGGACGACGGAGCCTGTGACGATCGGCAAGCGTGGGAATCCACTAAAGCCTAAGCCCGTACCCAAGCGATGCACCGTGGCCTGTCGTCACTACGAGGAGCGTTCAAACGAAATCGGTGATATCGATCCTTACTCCGACGAGGAGGTAAGGAACTTTGAGATGGAGTACCTCGGGAACTACCTTTCGTCCACCCCGTTCGATCGAATCAACGATGACTTCGCTGCCGAGGTCAAAAAGGCGTCCGAGTTGGAGGCGTACGAGTTCTACGAAAAGGCCATGACAGCAGGCATCGTCAAGCGCATGACGGAGAAACTCGACCGCAACGGGCGCTCGTTTGGCATCGTGACATTGTTCGCCCAAGATGGTATGTTGGACGCAATCTGCTTCCACGACTCTTGGCTATCGGTCAAGTCCAAGGCGCACCTCGGTGACCTTGTGCTAGCCATGACCAAGAAGAATCATCGGGGCTACCAGATCCTAGATATCGAAACAACACAACCCAAGGAGCAACACCAATGACAGCAGCAGCCACATCCAAGACCACCATGAAGGGCCTCGACAAGTTCGTCGACAAGTTTGAGAAGACCTTCGGCGCTGGCACCATCCAGCGCAGCGAAAAGCCCAATCCTTACGAGGTACTTTCCACCGGATCACTGGCGCTCGACTATGCGCTCGGGGTCGGTGGCTACGTCGAGGGACGTATCGTCGAAATCTGGGGACCCGAAGGCGTTGGCAAGACCACGCTGTCCATGATGGCGGTGGCCGAAGCCCAGCGTAAGCACCCCGACAAGCACGTTGCATGGATCGACATGGAGCAGGTCTGGGACGACAACTGGGCCGTGCAGCACGGTATCGAGTTGGACCGCTGCCTGCTGTTCACTCCGTCATCCGCCGAGGATGTGGCCGACGCTGTGAAGGAATTCCTGTCGTCGGGGTTGTTTAGCATGGTCGTCCTCGACTCCGTAGGGGCGATGATCCCCGAAAAGGAGAAGGAGAAGGGCGCCGACGAGGCTACGGTCGCCATCCAAGCCAAGATCGTTACTCGCATGGTCAAGATCGCTGCGGTGGCCGCTCGGCAGAACAACTGTACGTTCATCATCATCAATCAGGTTCGTGCCCAAATCAGTTTCCGAGGTGGCACCACCACGGGTGGAGGGTTTGCCCTCAAGCACGCATCGTCGTTCAAGTTGAAGTTGGCTCGTACCGGCACCACACCGTTCGAGGCCACCATCGAGGGCGAGAAGCGAGTGGTCGGTCACGAGATCAAGATCAAGGTGGAGCGCAACAAGGTCGCCCCGGCCTACCGTGATGCAACGGTGGTCATGTTCAACCAGCCGTCGAAGTTCGGCCCAGTCGGCATCGACCGAGTGGACGAGGCTGTCACCGTGGGCATCAAGACGGGCATCATCAAGGCCGCTGGAGCGTGGTATGACGTGCCGGGACTCCCAGATCGGGTAAATGGTCGAGAGGCCATCATCAAGGCGCTACGGGCCAATCCTGACGCTCTCGAGGCAGTCCGTGCGGAGGTCTTGAAGACTCGGGAGCACGAGATCATCGTGGACGAGTTGGACGACGAAGACTTCCCCATGGTGAACGAAGATGGCGAGATCGTCGAGGCCTTCTAGTGACCAGCCAAAACAAGCGAATGGGCGATACCCATGAGGCTTGGCTGATCGAGATGCTAGGTGGGCGTCAATCACCCGGTAGCGGTAACCAATGGCGCAATCCTATGGACGGTCGCCACAACCGATACGAACAGCAGTTCGCATGGGCGTGGGACGGCAAGTCCACTAGGTCCAAGTCGGTTTCGGTCACCCGAGACATGCTCAACAAAGCCGTGGAGCAATCTGACGGCGAGCGCCCAATGATCGCCCTTCGGTTCTATGACGATGACCGACTTCGGATTCACGAAGATTGGTTCGTAATTCGGGCAAGTGACTTTATCGAACTCCAAGAAGCGGCTGTCACATCCATCGAGTACGATGCCGACTCAAACGAGGAGCGCGCATGAGCGAATTCAGTTTCAAGAGGGTCATCAAGTCCGCCCACCGTGGCGACCAGTTTCTGCCGGTCATCCAATCGTACTTGCACAACCAGAACTTCCCGGACTTTACGGTCAAGGTCCATGGCGTGCAAAATCGACCACCGGACAACTGGTTCCACCCCAGTACCCATCCTCTTTGGCCTGAGCGGCAACTTTATTACTACCTCACCCAACCCGAAGGCCTCATTGCCAACCGGCTCGATCCTTTGGGCGTCCTTGCTGTGACGGCGGGGAATTTCTGGCACTCGTTCATGGAGGTTTGCCTCATGGACGCCGGATTGCTAACGGCTACCGAAGTCCCGCTCGAGGACGCCGAGGTGATGAGCCGAGGTCACATGGACGGTCAATGCGCCGACCCCGAAGAGGGCTTTGAGTTCAAGACCATGAATGGCATGAAGATGGGCAAGATCGCCGAAGGACCGGCTTCCTCGAAAGAGGTCCAAGACTCTTGGAAGGCTCTCGTTCCCGTTTACGCAGCGCAAGCGCAGGAATACATGAGGATTGCCGGATTGAAGCGTCAGCGGTTCCTCGTTATGAACACGGCCTATCCATTTCCAATGCGAGAGATCGTTCTTGATTATGACGAGCGGGCAGCGATGGAAGTTCGTGACAAGTACGCACGGGTCCGTCAAGCCGTAGCGGATCAGCGCCTCCCCGGAGCGTGCTGCAACCCCGGCAGCCAAGAAGCGAAGCAGTGCTTTGCTAGGGCGGTCTGTCCGGTGGGCCAGATGTGAGTGACTTTAGCGCCCTCAATCAGTTCAGGCCTGCTGCGAAAGTAACGGAGTCCGACGAGACGCCCCCCAAGTCCTTTCGGTGGACCGGAAACGGCGTCATCGTAGCGTTTGACCAATCGCTCGCAAACTCGGGCTACGTCGTCGCTGAGGTGGCTCAGAAACGACTAAGCGTGATGGCGTCTGGCACGATCCATACCGTCACCACCGGAGGGCGCAAGTCATGGACCGATACTCTTTATCGGGCACGGGAACTTATTGAACCGATGGGCGCTGTTCTGGCTGAGTACCAGCCCGTGCTCATCATCCACGAGATGCCTCCTATCGGAAACTCACGATCGATGCGCCGACCCGACTCGTCCATCCTGTCATCGCTTGCCCTGTGGGTGGCGGCGGGAGAAACCCCGATTCGCATGGTCGATGCACGAGCAGCAAAGAAATACTTGACAGGCAAGCCCGGAGCCACTAAGAAAGAGGTACGCACCGCCCTCGAGAAGAGACTCGGTGACGTATTTCAAGCCCCCGATTTACGCAAAAACGAACACACCTATGACGCATTAGCGTTGCTCATCACGTTTATTCACAAGGAGTCCAAATGACCATCCACACCACCCGAGCATCAGGCAAGACTGCGGCGACCGAAGAGACCGAGGCGAAGGCCAAGGAGTTCGACACGCTTTCTACCGCAACCCTCCCCGAAGAGGATTCCCGCAAATGGAAGTCACCGGGCTTTCAGCGGATGAGAATGGATTGGCGGTCGGAGGATCGCACGGTCATGGATCGGGCGAAGGGGTCCGTCGATGGCTGGATGCAGCGTGAGTTTGCCGACGCCTACCGCCTGCTCTATCAGGTCTACAGCGTGGTCAGGGTTCCCATGGTGGACGAGAACGGCGAAATCGCTCACGACGCTTATGGCCAGCCCATGTGGCAGCGTGACGAGTCCGGTTCATACATTGAGGACTTCAACCGGCTGACGTTCAAGGACAAAGAGAACTTCATGTTCTCGCTGACCACCCGACTCGTGCTGTGGGAGCAGCGTGCAGCCGACGCATGGGGCGAGGCCATGTTCTCCAAAGCCATGTGGGAAGAGTCTCACGCCATCGGGTTCGACGCCCCGAAGCAAGGCACGGTGGACAATCGGAACGCCAAGGCCACGATCGACAGTCGTGAGGATCGGTACTTTGCCATCCTGCTGACCTATCGTTCTCGCAAGGCCGAGTCGTTCGTCAAGTCGCTTTCGCTGCTTGCCCAACGCCTCAAGGACAGCCTCGTAGCGTAACACGTTCTTCATTCAATGATGATGCGAGGTTGGTGATTTCTCCACACCCAGTCCTGATACCTTGGACCTAGACCAAATTGGTCAAAACAAGGTGCAAGGACACGGATGGACGTAGCGACACTGCGGGAGATATTCCGCAACTTCCGTCAATGGGAAAACCTTCGGGAGACTGAATCGTTAGAAACCCTCGTTGGTCCTGACGGCGAGGAATACAATTTCCACGACATCAAGTTTCTTTACGAAAACCTAAGCGTGCTGCCCAAACGGCAAGCCGAGGCCATCCACCTCTACCTCATTGAGAACATGAGGGAGCGTGATGCGGCGACCGAGATGGGTCTTTCGCCGACGAATCCGATCGGTATCTACGCCTCTACCGGCATTGCCAAACTGATCGACCTCAATGAGCGGGGGCTAATCCCCAGATATCGGGTGATAGTCAATGGCTAGAATGCGCTATGGCACGAACAAGGCTCTCGAAGAGCAGGCGGATGCCCTTATCAAAGAATCCCTTCAGGGCGTCACTAGCCACAAAGAAAAGTCCGACATCTTGACTCCGTGGAAGTGGGCTGACCGTCATCGACGGGAGGTCTATACTGCGCAGGGGACGCCAGATGAGTCGATTCGCAAGGGAATGTTCCACCGGGTCGCCAATCGTGCACGCCCTGACCTAAACAGTAGGGATGGCCTTGCTAGGGCCAATCGGAACCTTTCTCGAACGAACGACAGGAACAATGACTGAGATTCGCAATGAGGCATTTGCCACTGTTGAGCACAACGGCCTAGAGTTTCCTCAGCGTTACGAACCTAGATGCAATACCTGCCGTCATAGCGCCCGTCTGCTGATTGAGAACTGGTGGGTCGAAGGGCTTCGCCCGTCGCAGATCATTGAGCGCCTTGGCGACGAGCCCGGAATCAACGAGCGCAATATCTCGGCGCACATGAACGCTGGCCATGCTCAAACGAACGAGATGGGGCTCATGCTCCAGCGGGCGGCAGAGCAAGGCGTGACCTTTGAAACGCTCGAGCAAAACAAACGTGCTGGGCTGTTCGCCGCCGAACTAGCAGTCGACAAGTTCCGTATGCGTCTAGCCGATCCCGAATTCCAGCCAGACTTCAAAGATGGATTGGCAGCCATCAAACTCCTCAACGAACTTACCGGAGCCGTTGAGGGAGATGGATTCGATTCCAACGATGTGTTCGTCATCCTCTCGACGTTCTTGGCCCACACTCGCACCGTGCTAACTCGTTACATTCCGATGCAGGTCGAGGATGCAATGCACCACCTTGGGTTGCTCTTTGAGCAAGACCCCGTGCTGCGACAAATCATTGATCGAACCTCCGAAGCGGAATCCACCACGGGCATGTTCTCGGAACGGGATCCCGAGCAATACGTCGACGCCGAAATCATCGAAGAAACTCCGGCTGGCACTCCCGACGTTGAGGTGGTAGAGTCATCAAACGAGGAAGGCGATTGGGAGTCGTACTTCGAATAGTTCGAAGTAGGAGCCCTCGCCGCTACATAAGGAGAGGCAATGTTCCTACGAGACACACCACAGCACACGGTCGGGGATCTGTATGATCTCATCGCACCACCCACCATGACGGCTACCGTCCTGACGAGCAGGATTGACGTAGACCTGACTCGGGAAAACGTCATCAAGTACCGTGACGACGAGGGTCACGTCAGCGAGATCAACGCCAATGGCAATGGCGTCCTTGCTATCGGCAACTGGCTGAACGTCCCTACGCCGTTCTTGGCCCGACTGGACGCAGATGTGCAGGAGAACCTGCTCAACGCCCTCCTGTCCCGCCAGAGCGACACCACGGCCACCTTGAGCATCGTTGAGGACGAGGGTCTTGTGGACTTGGCTGCCCCAAACCACCTGAAGATGGATCCCCGTCACCTCATCGACATCGCTGGCGAAGTCGTCGGCCATGACGCCGAGGTCGTGGAGTACCGTCGTGATTCGATGGGCTATGCGTTTGACCTGATCGTCTCGGGATCAAACGGGCGTGCCGTTGGTGGGGATGCCCACGTTGGCGACCTCACCCGTGGCGGTCTTCGGTTTGGGCAGGACACCAAGAAGGGTCTGGCCCCGTGGGTCCAGCGATACCTTTACCGGCTCGTCTGCACGAACGGCATGGAGATCCCCGACCACGGGTTGAAGATCGACGCTCGTGGGCACGACATGGAGTCGCTCATCGAGTCCCTGACCGAAAAGGCGCATGAGGCGTTCTCCAAGGTGAGTGGCGACATCGATTCGTTTTACCACCTTCGTACCGTGCGGGTCTCCAACCCCGAGCGCACGCTCGTCCGGCTGGCCTCCGAGTACGGAATCTCCGCACGGACGCTGGCATCGTTGCTGGCCGAGTTGCCCGAGTACCTTGCCGAGGATGGCACGGCTACGCAGTTTGACCTCGTGAACCTCATCACGAATGCTGCAAACGCCAACCACCTTTCCAACCGTCCCGGCGCACGTCGGGCGCTGGAGTCCATCGGTGGTCTTATCACCCACGACGAGGCAGCCCGGTGCACGCAGTGTGCATCGAAGTTGGTCCTCTAAGGAACCTTTCGGGCGGGTGTCCGGGTCGTTACTAGACTTCCACAGTAGCGATCCGGGCACTTAGTCCGAGAAGTGGAAAACTTGTGGCATAATGGAGTCCTAATGTCTGACGCCCCACTTATTGACCTGTACGACTCAGAAATCCTTGCTGCCGAAAAGGTGCTAGAGAGACTTCATGAGAAGCAGCGAAAGTCTACCAACCTCGAAGCGTTTCGCAAGGAGATCATCGAGCGATTTGCCGAGATTGGCCTGAAGGTTGACGTCAAGGTATGGACGACCAATCAAGATGGCGTCTTTGGATTCGAGGTAGAGATCACTGGTCGTACCGAGGCCGTGAACTGGGATCACGATCGCCAAGTTCACGAGGTTCGCACCGACATCTTGGACCTGCTGCCCGAATCCGAAAAGGGCCAATGGATCAAGTCGAAGGCGGGCATCGACATGCCCCCCGGCCACAAGCACTAACCCGGTGGCGAAGTTCTCGCTACCAAGCCACGTCAATCCCATTGAGGCGGCTATCGTTGAGCACACCAAAGTCGGTGAAGCACTCCGAGTTCCCGACATCATGGAGTTCGTGCTATCGGATCGATATCTCAACCGACCGAACATCTACCCCCGTCAGGCCACCCTGCTAAAGACGATCTTTATGCAGGACGAACTTTACACGGACTATGACTACGAAGTCCTCGAAGAATGGTCCGACGGGTTTTCGCTCAACACCACGCCCAATGAAGAAGGCGTCTGGCGCTACCAAGGAACTACGGGCATCCAACCCGACATCCTGCAACGAATCCACCTGAACAAGGCCGAAGGGCGAAAGTGGTTTCGTGAATGCGTGGTCGTGATTGGACGACGTGGTGGCAAGGGCTATCTAGGGGGTCTTTGCGGAGCCTATGTGCTGTGGAACTACATCTGCAAGATGGACCCCCAGCGTGAATACGGCGTAGACCGAGACAAGCGACTCGTCGGTTTGGTATTTGCCGGTAAACTTAATCAAGCCAAGACCGAGCAATGGTCTGACTTGGCAAAGGTCATTCAGGGTTCGACGTGCTTTGCCCCGTTCATTAGCCGAGTGCAGGCTGAATCGATCTCGCTTTACTCGCCCCATGATCTTGTCCGCAACCGTGAACTCGAACTTCGTGGGATCAAGTCGGACGTGGACACGGCTACTTTTCAGATTCTTCCGAAGGAATCCACCATGATGTCTGGTCGTGGTCCGGCAGCCTTCATGCAGTATTACGACGAGATGGCTCACGTTTCCACCACGACGGCAAAGTCGTCTGCTGAGATGGTGTATCAGGCCGCTACCCCGGCACTTGACCAGTTCGGTCTCGACGCTTTCCTTTATGAAGGATCGTCCCCATGGCAGATGAGCGGGCAGTTCTACGAAAACTGGTTGCACTCCCTCGAGGTTGACGCCGCCACTGGCAAGCCTGTCTACCCCGAGATGCTCATGGTGCAACTAGCCTCATGGGATCCCTACAAAGACTGGGAAAGGGCGCCCGTCCTGCACGTCAAAAAGGGATGGCCAGAGCGATTTTCGCCCCTCAAGCGGGCGGTGCAGGAATACGACGACAAGATGAAGCGCCTAGAGCGGGCAAATCCCGAGACGTTTGCAGTAGAGAGGCGATCGCAATGGGCCGCTTCCCAAAATGCCTACCTCAACCCGGACCGAGTGCGAGCCATGTTTGCCCCTTATCAGGGTGAGACGCTGCAAATGAAAACTAGCGGCCACATGCAAAACGTCTACGTCGCTCACGTCGACCCATCCAAGTCTGGCGCTAACACGGGTCTAGCCGTGGCTCACCTCAGCGACGAACCCGATGAGCGAGGTTTCCATCACGTCATTTTTGATCTAATCAAGCACTGGACGCCGGGAGACTTTGACGGCCAGCACGGACTGCCCGACAACGGCAAAGAGATTGACTACGTTTACCTCGAAGAATGGCTGAACAAGAACGTCACCGACGCTTTCATGCCCGCAGACTTTACGTTTGACCAATTCGACGCCTCGATCATTCAGCGCATCCGCAAGTACGCCCGAGATAATCGTCGTCCCCGGTCCACTAAGGTCTATGAGCGCACAGCAACGAAGCAAGTCAACTGGAAGATGGCGGAGACGTTCAAGACCGCTCTAGGACTAGGGATCATCCACGCCCCGTACTACGAGCAGGCCGAACTAGAGATGATCTACCTGCAAGACGTGGGCCACGAACGAGTGGACAAGCCTACCGAGGGGCCAATTCAGACCAAGGACGTCTTTGACGCTATCGCCAACGCCGTCTACACTTTGATTGGCGAAGAGATGGCTGCGTTCCTGAACGATGAGTTCATGGGCTTTGGACTTTCGGGATATCTACCCGGTGGTGTCCAGCCATTCGGGTCCGAGATGAGTGGATCCGACCCCGAGGCTGAGGATCTTTTCAGTCAATTCCGAGAGATGAACACACGACGGGGCGACCAATATGCCCACAGTAGCCCCTCACGGGTCATACAGCGCCCCGGATCAGGCAACTGGTCCCCTAGTAACCCTTTCAATCCTCGTAGCCGTGGGTGGTAGAATAGGAAGGGCTACAGCCATGCCTTTCTTTCAAGGAGCATAGATGCCGGGTCTCATCATCGACCTTTCGAGCAACAATCCCCACCCAATCGACTTCAACGCCGTCAAGGCGTCAGGGGTCTCGGCTGTGATTGTCAAGGCTACCGATGGGACCGGGTACACCAATCCTTACTACGCATCCGACATCGCCGCTGCAAAGGCTGCCGGTCTTGATGTGGCTGCGTATCACTTTGCCGAGTTTGGCGACCCGGTCGCTGAGGCTCACTATTTTGTTTCGGTCGCTGGTGCAAACGCCAAGGTCCTTGACATTGAGACTTCGACCAACACGGCATGGATGCAGGCTTTCCGAGCGGCAGCCCCCTCGGTCACCATGCTTTACGGGTCTGGCTCAAGCCTTCCTCGAACGATCTTTCCCCTCAACTGGGAAGCATCTTACGGGAACGCAACCCCAGTAGGTCTGTGCCAGATGTGGCAATACACCGACGCACTTAGCGTGAACGGCATCTCAGCGCCCGTCGATGCCTCTCACTGGCAGGCCAATCAGGCCCTTTACGACTCGTTCTTTGGAGTAGATACTCCAACTCCGACCCCAACCCCAACTCCGACCCCCGAAGGGACCGAAATGGCCGTTACGCCGATCATCACCAATTTCAAGCCCGGAATGAAGCACCTGTTCCAAGTTTCGCAAGGTGCTCTTTACCACAAGTATTCGCAGGACGCCACTGGCAAGTGGGCCAACGAGGTCATCGCCGGACCTGTAAACCCGGTATCGAAGATTGCTATCACGGTTCCGAACCAGACCCCTCAATACGTCATCGTCAACGGGCAAATCCTCGTCACGATCGAAGACAGCCGTGGGTTCGTTTTCGTCTTTGCTCAGGACGTCACTGGCTCCACTTGGGGCGCCCTGCAACTTCCTTAGTGGATCCCTGTGCCTCGCAAAAAGCAAAAGCGGTGCCTCCGCTGTAACCACGTCTACTCATTTCACAGGAATGGTAGGTCTCGTTGCACGGTCACAAACTGCGATTGCAAAGAATGGGAGGGCGAGAAGGAATGAGCAGTTGGCGTCGCCCCCAGCCGTTCGTTCGCTCGTTTGTGGACGCCGCTGAGTTTGACGAGCGGTATGGTGTCGTTGAGGAAGTCCTCAAAGAACTCGGCCACATTCCCGACCCTGACGCCCTCGCCCAAAAGGTCCGAGACATCGGGATTGAATTGGTTTCACTAGAATTGCCATGCCAGCAGATTGCCCATTGCGAGTCATCGACACCCGATGCTCGGACGCTCGCTGAAGATGTGCTAGAACGGGTCGAGGAACTACGGGATCAAGTGGCAACGCTTTCCGTAGATCTTCAAGAAATCAGAATCATTGCCGATATCGCCCAAAGTGGCAAGGGAGAGGTAATAAATGCCAGAGGACGGTCCTCGTCAGCCTGACCTAACCGACAACGCAAAGGTCATCTTTGACCTTCGGTACTCTCGCAAGGATGAGTCCGGTAATCCTACCGAGACCCCTGCGGATGCCATCAAGCGGGTCGCTGACAACGTAGCCATTTCCGGTGTGCTTTATGGAAACGAGCCCACCGAAAAGGTAAGTCTAGCAAAGCATCGGGAAATTGTCAAGTCAGAAACCGATTACGAGTTTCCCCTTCGCACGGCTTTTCGGCAGCACTCCTATCTCGTCTCTCAAAATCGGGTTGCTCAATCGCTCGACGATCTTTTCAAGTCTGGTCGCACCAAGTATCGGGCACGGGCCAAGAAGTACGCCGACCTACTGACCGACTTGGTGTTGGTGCCTAACTCCCCGACGTGGACGGGTGCAGGTACGCCGCTGGGGCAATACGCAGCATGTTTCGTCCTCCCTATTGAGGATGATCTGGGACGGACTGATCGATCGATCTTCTCCACCATGAGGAACGCTGCTCTGATTCAGCAAACGGGCGGCGGTAACGGCTTTGACTTTTCGGATCTTCGCCCTAAGGGTGCGGTCGTCAAGGCATCCATGGGCCAGTCCAGTGGTCCCGTGTCTTTCCTGAAGGTCTACGACGCTGCATTCGGCTCCATCGGCCAAGGCGGAACACGTCGAGGCGCAAATATGGGAATCCTTCGCATCGACCACCCCGACATCAATGAATTCATCGACGCCAAGTTGGTTGAGGGCGAGATTGCCAATTTCAACATCAGCGTGGCCATCACGGATGAGTTCATGCGGGCTATCGAGATGAATGCACCCCAATTTGATCTGAAGTTTAAGGATGAGGTGTACGACACCATCGCCCCCGAAGAACTTTGGGATCGGCTTATCGACGGAGCATGGACGCTGGGTGACCCCGGCGTGTTCTTCGTAGATGCCGCAAACCGCCAAAACCCATGCCCCACTCGCTATACGTTGGCCGCAACGAATCCATGCGGTGAGCAAAGTCTTCCTCCCTATTCCAATTGCTGCCTCGGTGCTATTGCCGTGAACAGGTTCGTCAAGGACGATGGCACCTACGATTGGAAGGGCCTTCAGGAGGCCATCCATCTGTCTGTGCAGTTCCTCGATGACGTCGTGGATGCCAACCGCTACGTCCCCGATGTACCGGAGTTGGAGCAGGCAGCCATGAACGAGCGCCGCATTGGTCTTGGCATCATGGGCCTTGCCGATGCTCTTTTGGAGATGGGCATCGCCTACGACGGTTCGGATGGTCAGGACTTCACCGATCAGATGATGGAGTTCTTCCGGTATCACACGATGATCGCTTCTATCGAGCGTGCTCGTGAGCGAGGTCCGTTCGGTTGGATCAAGGACTCAATCTATGATCCCGAGTTGCACTCGGCAAACAAAGAGGGCGCCACGGTAACCCGTCCCGATGAAAAGGGATCGTTTGAACTGTGGTCCCGTCCTGAGTCAATTTGGGACCTTCTGAACCCGGACGCCACCCGCATTGATTTCGGGCGCCCAGAGGTCAACTGGGACGCTGTGGCGGAAGGTATCGCTAGGTATGGCATTCGCAATGCCTGCCAGACCACTATTGCACCGACGGGGACCACCTCAAACATCGCAGGTCTCGAAGGATCGGGTTGCGAGCCGTTGTTTGCTTTGGCTTACCAGCGCCGTGTGATGCAAGAGGGTGAGAACATCGTTCTCGACTATCTCAGTCCCTTGTTTGAGAAGGCTCTTGACGACTATGGGATTGGCGCTAACAAGGACGCTATTTTGGCAGCAGTTATGGCCAACAATGGATCCTGTCAGGGCGTCCCGAACGTGCCACTTGAAATTCAGCGGGCTTTCGTGGTAGCATCAGACATCGCACCGAAGGATCATGTCGGGATTCAGGCTATCTGCCAAGCGTGGATCGATAACGCCATCTCTAAGACGATCAATTTGCCCAATGAGGCAACCCGTGAAGACGTCGCCTACATCTACCAACTGGCGTGGGAACTTGGTTGCAAGGGCACCACGGTCTATCGTCAAGGGTCCCGTGACCTCGAGGTGCTTTCGACGAAGCCTAAGGGCGAAAAGGTCGAGTTGGAGATGGGCCAGACTATCGAGGCCGATCGTTGGCCCGTGCTAAGCCCCATGCCGATGCCCGATTATGTAATGGCAGCCGGGGATCACGAGCACAAGGGAATCCCTTGCCGAGTCTTTGAGATCGACACTGCCCATGGCACGGTACACGCCTACGTCACAGAACTGCGATCCCATCCGGGTAGACCGTTTGACATTCGCCTTCAAATTGGCAAGGCTGGAAACGACAAACTGGCCGACGTAGAAGCCATTGGCCGCTCTATCTCAATGGGTCTTCGCACGGGCGTGGACGTCAATGTCTACGCATCGCAGTTGGAGGGCCTTGGCGGCAAGTCCACCTATGGGTTCGGCCCAAACAAGGTTCTTTCCGTTGCCGATGGCGTCTCCAAACTTCTGAAGCGCCTTTATGGCAAGACCCCAGCATCCCCAGCACCAATCACCACCACAGAGATTCCCGTAGCATCGCCCCACGACATCTGCCCCAACTGCCAGAACGCTACGGTTGTTTATGAGGCCGGTTGCGCCCATTGCGACGTGCGACTGGGAGGGTGCGGAGTATTTTCGGCATGTGATTGAGATGACGACTATCGGGTCAAACCCAGACTCACGGGCGGTCACCATGATTATGAAATACAACGACCATCAGGAATGTGCCTCCTGTGGTCAAGCCGTCATGTTCATGCAAGGGACTAGCAATATTTGGGTTATCGCTAACGTCTACGTTAACTGCGACCACGAAGAAAGAGAATGTCGTCGTTGTCTCGGCTATGGTCGTCGATGGGACCGCATTGAGCATTGGCACGAGTCCTGTTACGAGGAGTCTGGGAAGCCCTACGGGGTGACCGAGTTCCGTAAGACCAAGGTGGTCAAAAAGAATGAGCAGTAGCGAATTGATGCCTCCCCCGCTGGGCTGGCGAAAGCGTTCGGCTTGCCACGGGGCTCTTCCTCAACGGTTCTACCCAGAAGATTGGGAAGTCTGGGATGAAGAAGCCATCGAGGAGGTCAAAGAGACGTTCTGCAACGTCTGCCCGGTCAAGGACGAGTGCCTTGATTTCGCCATTGGCACTCGAGAGATCGAAGGCATCTGGGGTGGACTTACTCATTCGGAGCGTAAGTCATATATTCGACGTCTTCGTAAGGACGGCGTACCGCTGCCCAAGTATTCCGCCATGGGAACCTCGATCTTTTTCATGGCCGACTAATGAGTGAGTTGGCGGTCATGGATAGCGAAGCCCCAGGTTGGACTCCTGCGCTACTCGTCAAAATCAAAGACCGCTATTTCGGAGTGTTCCTTGCTGCCCCCGAAAGCATTCTCGGTATCGAAAAGGCCCCAAAGACCATCAAGGACTCCAACTGGGTCTACTACGAGGTTCAGCACTTTCTACGACGTAGCCTCGAGGGCGACGAGAAGTTTCTTCGGCTACTTGATCAGCCCGTTAACGCCTACGTTCTTCTTTCAGAGTCCGGCGAACTGATACTGTCGGTCAAAGACGAATTGCGAAACGGCAATCGACGACTTGCCAACAACCTACTCCTCAACCTTCGTAAGTCACAACTCCCCAACACCCACGATCTCCAACTTCAACTAACGAACGCCAAGGATGTTATTCGAACGCTCTACCGTCAAATCTCATCCAGCGCATATCGTTTCGGCGCCAAAGCCGTCGAGCAAGAAACCCTCATACGGATGATGGAGCAGTCGGGTGCTCCGCTCCACGAAGGAGACGAGTGATGAGCAAGTCAAAAGCCAAGGTACTGCTCTATGACATCGAGACGGCGCCGAACCTCGTCCACACATGGGGTATCTATGAGCAGAACGTGCTGGAGGTAGTCCGCCCGTGGTACATCTTGTGTTTCGCCTACAAGTGGCTTGACGAGCCAACAACGAAGGTTATCGCCCTGACCGATTACGAGCGGGAGTATCGCAAAGACCCCATCAACGACTACCACGTCGTCAAAGCCCTCCACGAACTGTTCAACGAGGCAGACATCATTATCGCCCACAACGGGAATCAGTTCGATCAAAAGAAAGTTCAGGCCCGGTTCCTCGTCCACGGATTCGATCCGCCAATGCACTACCGCCAGATCGACACTTTGAAGGAGGCCCGTAAGCACTTCAAGTTCGACTCAAACCGCCTGAACGATCTTGGCGTGACGCTAGGACTGGGTGAAAAGGTCGATACGGGTGGCTACAGCCTGTGGAAGGGCTGCATGGCCGGTGACGAGAAGTCGTGGGCCAAGATGAAGCGGTACAACAAGCAAGACGTCGTGCTGCTCGAAAAGGTCTACAAAGCCCTCCGTCCGTGGATTGCTAACCATCCCAACATCGCAACCCTCAACGGTGACCGGGCAGGATGCCCCAAGTGCGGTGGATTCGACTGGCAAAAGCGTGGTGTGCGTCGTAACAAGACCACCTCGTATCAGCAATACCAGTGCAATCTTTGCAACGGGTACTTCCACAGCCGACTGACCCTCAAGGAAAACCCACCGGAGTTCATCAACTAATGGCCGAGCACGTCTTCGATGAGGCAAAGTCTCTCATCAACAACGACCGGAACATCACCTATGGTCATCCCCTCGATGACTTTTCAAAGACCGCATTAATCTGGCAAGCCATCCTTGGAGTGCCAGTGACGCCTGAGCAAGTCGCCCTGTGCCTCGTAGGGGTCAAAATCAGCCGAGAGGTCCACATGCCCAAGAGGGACAATATTGTGGACGCTGTGGGCTATCTAGGCACCATACAGATGATTCAAGAGGAAAGAGAGCGTCGAGATGTCTGAGCACGGTCATTACCCAAAGGGCAAGCACGACGGGTCAAAGACTCCGTTCAAGATGCGAGTGGCTGCCAACCGAAAGAAGTCGAAAACGGCTAGAGCAAGCCGAAAGGCAAATCGCTAGTCTTCGTGCCCGCCAAGTTCGCCATACCCAATCAGGTGATTCTTGGCAAACTCAATGCGTTCGTTTTCGGGCATTGACGATACCTGCTCGGCCATAGCCTCGAGGCCAGCCACCCACTCTTCGAGCGAAACGCCCTCTGCCATCGTGCTGTGACTGCCGACCCACATAAGCATCATGTTTGCTAGCCCATGCACGAGTTCGCACTCAAGGTCTTCGATGATCTCGTGGACCCGATCGTAGTCATTGTTTAGAGTGGCCTGCAGAAAGATTGAAATAACTTCGTTCAGGAACAACTGGTAGTCAATCTTTTCCAAAATCGCCGCATTGGTCACGGCCTTCCAGTCGCCTTCGGGATCAACTTCGGTCTCCACGGCAAGGATGTCTGCCACCGTAAGTTCCACTTCCTCGTCGATGATGTACGACTCGTCAGACCCAGTGGCCAACGCTACGCCAAGTTTCTGCCACTCGTCGCTATCACGCTCGATCAGTTTCGTGGGATCGATATCGTTCCCGTCAAGGGCAATGATGATGCCCTCCATTAGACTCAGCGAGTCGTTGAGCCGACGCTGTGTAGACAGGTGCTCGATCATATATGAGCCAAGGATCATGGAATCGGATCCCACGGGGCCGTTTTCCGTAATCTCGTCAGTGGTCCACTCACAGACGACTTCGTAGAGAAGATCGGTGGTGATCTCTTCATCTTCGGATCGACGGGCAAGGTCCGCCAGCGCCATGAAGGTGCGCTCCACCACGCTGTCGTTACTGTTCATCGGCTCTCCTTGCCAAGACCTTCCACTCCCCACATGATAACCTATTAGTGCAGCCCTGTCGCATCGAGCGGCTCCATATCACGGTCTGGGCGTGCCAATCTCCCACTAAGAAGTGAAAGCCGTCCGAGGAGTCCAATGCTTGTAGAGTTCGGGAACGTCACCCCTGTAACCCAGCAAAGGTCCCCGGCACTGCTTGACGCCCCCGCCGTGACGTACATCTCGGTGCCGGATTCGTACTCGTTTGATTCGAGCCTGAATCACCGGGACGCCGCAGTTCACCTAGCCCAGAACCCGATTGTCACGAATCTGCCCGACAACGAGGCGTTTGTGGGAATCGCAAACATTCAGGGTGGGGCATGGGCATCCCATTCGTCCGAGCGGCCCTCATGGGTCTGGTCCGACAACCCCGAGTTCCAAAGGTTCTTGGCGGAGTATTATTCTTGCCTGTCTGGGCGACCCGAAGACGTAGAGGACACCCACTACACCCGATTCGGTCCTCCCGGCATTGGGGCATGGGCCGCTCCGGTTCAAATGAATATTACTCAAAATGGGCGAGACCTCTGGGCACGGGCGCTTGGTGGCGGTCAAGTCGGGACCGTAGGAACCTCAACCGGCGTCACAAACATTACGCTGACTGATAGCACCGCATCGTGGACTGCTCATCAGTGGGTCGGAGTTCGAGTGGTCACCGGCTCCGTCTGGGGAAATGTTGTGGATAACACCTCTACAACTCTTACCGTCGATCAGTGGAACAACCCCTCCGCCCCCGGCTCCACGCCCGCCTCTGTGCCATCCTCCGGCATCCCCTACGTCATCATGGACGGAGTCGCCCCGGCTTGGTACATGGGCATTAGCGGCAACAGCACGCCAATCTCAAATCCTTCAAGTAACTACTCGCTTCCCGGCGAATACAGCACTTCGGGTGGTGGATTGAATCGCAAGGTCTGTATCTTTGCCCATACGGCATCGCTGGCGGCCTATACGCTCACGGCAGTCTTTACTGCCAACGTCTACGATTCGTTGCCAAAGTCCATCGGTTCGATTGGCATCTTCAATTCGGCGATCGTGTCTGACACGGCATCAAACATGCTCCTGAACTCGGTTCTGTCCGCATCCGTCACCCTGCCATCATTGGGCTCTCAGATCACCATCACTGACAACGTATCGGGGAGTTAGTAAGTGGCACGACTTCGCTTCGATGCCGTCGCCGGTAGTCTTGACATTTCCTCTTTGGCCACGGGCGCCACAACCATGTCATCTACGTCCCTAGCGGACTTGGGTGTCGTCGCTAGTCCTAACACCGCCGACATCGCCATCTTTACTCGGGACTCCCTCACGGGCCGAATTTCCCAATACGAGGTGTTGCAAGTCACGGCTCACGCTGCCGGGGCAACCACGGCAACGGTCACTCGAGGAATTCGTGGAACCTATGGGATGCCTACTGGCGGATTCTCGTGGGCCTCAAAGTCTTCGTGGACTCACGGCGCCAATCAAGATGACTTCAACCCCTCCGCCATTGGTGCGGATCCTGCTGGTGCGGCGGCAGTAGTTCAATCGAACTTGACGAACGAAATCACTCGAGCCGAGAACGCCGAGAACACTTTGACGCTGGCTGTGCAAGCAGCCCAAACCACCGCCAACGCAGCATTGCCCAAGTCCGGTGGCACCATGAGTGGCGTCATCAACATGGGTGGCTCAAAGATCACCAACGTCGCCAATGGTACGACGTCGAATGATGTTGCCGCTTTCGGGCAGATTCCCACGGCGTTGCCTCCTTCTGGCGCAGCGGGCGGGGACCTTACGGGCACCTACCCCAATCCTTCTTTGAAGAATACCGGCACCTCAGGCGTCTACGGGGATGCGGCGACAGTACCCCGAATCACCACCGACTCTCAGGGCCGAGTCACCAATGTGGCGGCTACCTCTATTGCGATCACCGAAGCCCAAGTTAGCAATCTAACGAATGACCTTGCCTCAAAGGCGCCCGCATTGGTCAACGTCAATGTTTCGACTTCGACCTATACGGCAAATCCATCAAACTTTATTTTGGCGGATGTATCGCACAACTCGATGATCGTGACTTTGCCTGCTGCCCCCGTAGCCGGAACGGTCATCGGTTTGCGAATCATTGCAAAGTCTCCCGGCTATGGCGTGACCATCAATCGTTCGGGGTCCGACGTCTTTAGTGGCTGGTCGGGCGGTTCCTCGATTTATCTTTCGCTCTTGGGCCAGCAGGTCAATTTGGAGTACCGCAACGGCGTTTGGACGGTCACGCTCAATGACATCACCTACGACCCGACTCAATACGGAGCGGATCCCTCTGGCATCGTTGACTCCACGACCACGATCCAATACATCCTCAATACCTACGGTCGAGTAGAACTTTCCCAAGGTCGATTCCTCGTCACGAGCCTGTGGTTGCCTTCAGGGGCCGCTATTGTGGGACGACAGGGCCTGAATCACACGATCACGGCGTCCAACCCCCAACCGTCCGGTGTGTCCACCCTCGTCCACTCAGCGGCTGCAACCGGGGCCTTGCTCAACATCGCACCGGGAGTGGATGGCGTGCTGTTGAGGGACTTCTTCTGTGACGGGTCTGTTGGGGGCACCAACATCGCCTCGTTGGCAAACTACGCCAACTGCTATGGGTTGCGAATCTGGGACAATCCCCAGCCAACCACTATGTCTAGTGCGTCATCGGGATCGTCGTCGATCACGGTCGCCTCATCCACCAACATCGTTGCTAATTCAACCCTTGCACTTGACTCTGGTACGACCAGCGCCGAGAGCGTAGTGGTGGCATCGGTTGGTGGCACTACCCTATCACTTTATTCGCCCACTGTCAATACACATTCGGCAAACGCCTCGGTTACGGCGGACTCCAACCTTGGACTCCAACTCGATAACGTGTCGTTCTACTATTTCGCCGGGAACTATTCGGTCTACGTTGGCACGGGCCGTTATTACGCAAGGTTTACCCGACTTGGCATCTATGGCGCTGGTTATGGTGGCTCGGACCTTGTGCTCCACAACAACCAATCCATCGGACTGGGCGTTTTTGGCGATTCGTGCACGATCAATCAATCTTCGATCTCGCACAGTCGGTTCCACAACATTCTGGTCAACGCCAACGTGTTCGGCACGAGCCTGTGCGACATCCATGAGGCTGGTTTGAGTGGAGCGGGTTCGGGCATCTATGTCCAAGGCGGAAGTCGTATTTCCATTGGCAATCGAACGGTCATCAATCGATCTGCAAACGAGGCCATCTATGTGTTTGGTGGAAAGTACGCCCTTGGCAATGCTTCCGGCAACGGGGCATCGGTAACCTACTCCACTAGCACCACTCACTCACTTCAAGTCGGCCAGACAGTTTCCATTACGGGGTTCGCATCGACGGTAGGATTCAACGGCGCCTATACGATTACCAAGACCACCCCCACGACGTTCACCGTTACTAGCACCATCACGGGGCCTTCGGATGGATCCCCCATCGCCTCATTGGGCACGGGGACTTCGGACATTTCGATTGGGGCTGGGTGCTCGTTCTCGTCAAACTGCCGGAATGGGTGGTCGGGCGATGCAGTTGCCTCATCAAACGTCCACTCAGATGCCAACTGGACTGGCTCATTGGCCATGGTCGGGAATACGGCCTACGGAAATCTGTTTCAGGGTGGCAATGTAGACGCTGACGTTTCGTTTGCATCAACGCAGACGTCGATCGCTTACTCGGACTCCAACTACGCCCCCGATACCTACAACAACCTTCCCTATGGTGTCGCAGCCCTTTGGGATCAGACCAATCCCCCGGCCAACTCCACAGTGGCCATCACAGAGGTTGGGGTGCAAATCGGAACGCCCGATACGATCTTCTTTATTTGCTCGTCCCCTCCCCCGTTCATCGTCAAAACTCACACGGCCAACCTCGTCAACGGTTCGCCCCTTATTACAAACTACGGCAGTACCCTTTCGTCACTAGACGTAGGACGAGCCGTTAGTGGAGCGGGCATTCCCTCAAACTCTTACATCGGTGCGGTGACCTCACCAAACTCTTTTGAACTTTCATCAAGCCCTAATGTCTTGATCCCCGCTAATGCAACAGCCACCACCACGGGTACGAACGTCACCATCGCTGACGTCATCTCCATTTCTGGCTGCGCCCCGTATTACACCAATCTCTCAAACGTCCCTGTCTATGCAGTCAACTCCACGTCGTTTGCGGTGAGTACGGCAGAGGTATCGGCACCCATTCCGAATCTTACGTTGGCTACTGCGGTCACAGCAGGAGTCACCCAAGTAAATCTCGTCTCTAACAAGCCTACGGTGTCTCCGCTGACCGACATCTTTGGCGGCACCAAACTTCGCATCAACAGTGTTTTCTGTGGCCCCGACAACGGATATGACGACATCACGGTTACCCCCAACGCCACTTCGAATACCATCTATTCCGACGGGGTGTTCTACAACGGCGTCTCTAACGGCACCACGATCCACTTCAGCCCCGGACTGGCCCATTCATACAACGGTTCGGGGGCCTACGCAGCAACAATCTCGTTCCCGTATCAAACAGAGGCCCACGCTACGCTTCAGAAGTACCGCACGCCATTGCAGAACGTCATCTCGCTAACCAATGGCACCGTTAGTGCACCGATCATTTCCGCCACGGGTGCCCCCAGCGTCAATTCATCTGCTCGGATCATCGGCGGGACATCTGGCAGCGCACCCCTCGACGAGACTTGGCAAGCCGGGGATGTTGCTATTGACAACACAGGCTACATTTGGATCTGTACGGCGGGCGGCACTCCCGGCACTTGGAAAAGGATTGGCTAATGTACGGTGACGCTTACGCACTCAACACCTACGCCATCGGCGATGACTTCTACACCGCCACAAATACTAGCGTCACTGTTTATGACACTATTTTGACGTCGGATCAAGTCTCCACCTACGTCCTCGTTGAGGCTCCGGCCCAAATCGTTGTGAGTGTGACCTAATGCCAGTTCTTCGCAGATTCTACGCAGGACAAGTTCTCACATTTAGGGCGACGTTCACGGACCCCATCACGGGTAACCCCATCGACCCCACACTGGTTGATTTCAAATATCAGATCGATGGAGGATCAGTCGTTCGGTTTACCTACGGCATCGACGCAGCCCTCACTCAAGTCTCGGCGGGACTTTACCAAGTCGTCGTTGATTCGACGGGGCATCCGGGTCTTTATAACTACATCTGGGCTAGCCATGGAAGCGGGCAGGCTGTGGCTAGCAAAGCGGTACTTGTGCAACCCGGTACGGTGAGCACTTCGTTCTCGGGCGAACCTTTGGATGCGGGCGTGCTCGTAGCGACGTCCCTTAGCAACTATTTCGAGGGTATGTATGAGGGCGTCACCTATCCGACATTCCGCACGGGTGAGATCGTTACCTTCTCGGTCTATTTCACCAATAAATTCACCGGGGACTACGTTGACCCGTCGGCTGTGGAGTTCGCTTATCAAATTACCTCGGCGGGCACCGTCAATCGCTATCGTTATCAAGATTCTAATAACTTGATTCAACACCCCAAGACCGGCGTGTTTCAGATCGCTCTTGACTCAACCGATTCGCCGGGTCTTTGGAACTACACTTGGTCTAGTTCTGCTGTTGGCCAGTCCGACTTGAATCAGGCCATCTATGTTCGTCCCACCTCTATTGAAACGGCACTCTAATGGCACGCTTGCGATTTGACGGAATTAGCGGAATCCTGTCAGTGAGTATGCCAACTGCGGACACGACTTTCACCGCCGACGGTATCGCCGCCATGGGTGCCGTAGGGTCGGGCAACACCGCAGATATTGCCATTTTCCAACGAGACAGCACCACGAATCAGATCGTTCAGTTTGAGGTGGTGCGAGTTACCAGTCATGCCATTGGGGCAACAACGGCAATCGTTACTCGTGGGATCCGTGGTAGTGCCAACATGCCGTCGGGGGGCTTTTCGTGGCCAGCCGATGCGCTATGGAGTCACGGGGCTAACCAAGACGACTTCAATCCATCTGCAATAGGGGCAGTCGCAGGCATCACCAACGCAGATGCGACCATTTTTATCGGTGGGACTGCTAGCAACCCCACAGTGGCAGTCGGCACGGTGCCTCATGGTCAGATCAGTGGATTGGGCTCTGCTGCCCTTGCGGACACCTCCGCTTTCGATGTTTCCGGTGCTGCAGCCACCGAAACGGCAAGAGCAACGGCGGCGGAGGCGCTTCTCGCTCCG
>Ga0164296_1000477_pt1 | contig 47352 bp, 40 predicted proteins | sample GEODES057metaG_FD_113533 | JGI IMG/M metagenome (GOLD analysis project Ga0164296, IMG submission 113533) | Dystrophic lake water microbial communities from Trout Bog Lake, Wisconsin, USA - GEODES057 metaG | ecosystem: Environmental > Aquatic > Freshwater > Lake | place: USA: Trout Bog Lake...
AGACCGTCACTCCCTGTGACCTCAATTGTGAGGCCACGTTGGCCGCAGCCTCAAGAGCCCATTGGTCATCAGTCGGAACGGCCATTGTCAGGGCGAGTGGTTGATTCTTTGCACTGACCCATTGCCAGTTGGACACGTGATAGCCAGCTTTGATGAGAAGGGACGTCGCTGCATGAAACGGTGACGTTGTGGTGGTTGTCGATGCCGGCGTGCTTGAAGGGGTCGTTGAGCTCGACGATGAAACTGGAAGTGTCGTTGTGGTTGTCGTGACGCTGTTGAGGGTAGGCACAACCGAGGAGTCTGGGTAGTTCGGGAGACCTTGGGTATAGAGATGGCCCGATGCAGTCTGTGTTGCAGGGTCAATCAAATTGGCAGTGCTTTGGCGCACGGCGTCTCGATTGAGGAGGCCGGCGAGGCCGAGCCGGAGCGTCTGAGAAAGAGCTCCTGATCCTCTGACTGCAAAGTCGAGACTCAGCAAGCGGTTTGAAGAGGTCAGTCCGCTCGAAACTGTCGGATTGGAAGTCACGGTTGCGAGAGCGCTTTGTGAGAGCCACGAAGCCTGCGACATAGTCAAATCGGTTGCTGATGCATCTGACGCTGCGTTGAGAGGCTGCGAACCAACTGCTGTGACAGTAGAAAAAAGCGGTGGATTTCCCCACCAGGAGGGATTTCTCGCCAAACTGACCGATTGCGTCGAGGAGGTCACAATCGAATAGGGTCCCCCGGAGATATCTACGGCTGGAGATGGTGCTTGACAGTTTGCCTCGGCGGAGGGACTCGCAAGGGCTGGCATCAATGGACTGAAGAGTGCCTGCCACGCAGAAGTTGGATGTTTAAAGGTAACGACGACATTCTGCGATCCGGGCGCTGAAGTAATTGATTTGACTAAGCGGTATTGATCAGCAGCGGGACCAGTGCCTGAGGCGCCATCGTGCCACGTACTGACGAAATCCAAGATGCTGATTGGGGTTCCATCAGCCCAGCTTGCGCCCTTTCGAAGCGTGTATGCCACGACCAGTGGCGAGAGACTTTGGACCTCTGCTTGCACCAGAAATGAATCTGCCTGTTGGACGACGCCATGCGCATTCGTCGTGTACGCACTCGGCAGAACGAGGGACAGGACTTGCATGGTGGACGCCGGAAGTGATTGTCCGACTGGGTCACAACCAACGAGGGGCTGAGGCAAATTAATCCTGAGAGGACCCGCCGACGTTAACTGAGGCGTCGTCGTCGTGGTTGCAGCAACTGGGGGCGACAGCAGTCCTACAACAATGCAAAGGGCCAGCAGGCAACTCGCTACGTGGTCGCCACGGAGGCGACGAAGACTCACTGCAGCCGAAGGTCGAGCGTCAGGGTGGTAAACGCGAAGATCAGGGCCACTGCAATTGTGATTCGGTCGAGGTTCTTTTCCACGACAGTTGACCCCTGCGTTGCACTTGAGATTGCACCACCAAACATGTCCGAAAGACCGCCACCCCGACCTGAGTGCATGAGGATCAAAAAGATCAAACCAAGCGCAGACAGCGTTTCAATCACGACGTAAATAGCGGTGAGCATGACCTTCTCCTAGGACTTTCCGACCGTCTGACCGTAGCAGGCTACGGCCTCGGAGATGATTGCAGCGAAACTTTCTGCGTCGAGAGCCGCCCCGCCGACCAAAAGGCCATCGACGTCCTCGAGAGCCAGAAGTTCTGCGGCATTCTCAGGTTTCGCAGATCCGCCATAGAGAATGCGCAGATCACGGGCCGCATCGCCCCGTTCCTCGGCCACAATGCGTCGAATCGCCGCGCACGCAGTTTGTGCATCTTCTGCAGTCGCTGCGACACCCGTCCCGATGGCCCAAATCGGCTCGTAGGCGACGACGGTTTGTTCCTCGAGGCCCGAGGGAACTCCTCGAAGAAGTGAACGAACCTGGCGATCCAAAACGTCACCCATGAGGCCCTGCTCTCGTTCGTCGCCTGATTCTCCGACACACACGACTGGAGTCAATTTCTTCTTGAGGACCGCAAGCGTCGTTTCGGCGACGTCTTCGTCAGTCATGGAAAAGTACTGGCGTCTTTCCGAATGCCCAACAATGACTAACGAGACCGAGAGGCGTGCCAGCATCGACAAACTGACCTCACCCGTGTAGGCGCCTTCGTCGAACGCTGAACAATGCTGTGCGCCGAGCAGGAGAGGCAACTTGTCCGCACCGATGACTCCCTCAACTGAACGTAAATCCGTAAAGGGAGGATGGACGGAAATATCGACGATGTCGTGATCAAAACTCCGCAAGCGCAGCGCGAGGTCTTGAATCAAACGTATGGACGCGACATGGTCCAGGTTCATTTTCCAATTGCCCGCAATCAGCGGTCGACGATGATGAATTCGCATTATTCCTCCGGAGCATTGATTGCGTGACGCAGTGCGGCGAGAGCCGGCAAGTCGCCAAATTCTAGAAATTCGAGCGAAGCTCCCCCACCTGTTGAAAGAAAACTGATGCGGTCTGCGAGGCCAAATTCGTCAACCGCACGAGCGCTGTCGCCGCCACCCACGACACTTGTCGCGTTCGACGCGGCTACCGCTTCTCCGAGCTCTCGAGTTCCGCGCTCAAAGCGGGGATCTTCGAACACACCCATGGGGCCATTCCAGAGAACGGTTCCAGCCGCGGAGATGGCTGCTGCAAAGCGTTTGGTGGAATCTGGACCAACGTCGAGCCCCATCCACCCCTCATCGAGGTCACCCGAGAAGGTGCGAACTTCGCCATCATGTTTCCCTGGACCGAAACTCGCTCCTGGCTCGAGGGCTACGACATCACTCGGAAGCAAAATCTCTGCAGGACCCTGAAGCAACTCTCGACAATCATCAAGGCGAGTCGCATCGAGGAGCGATCCTCCTACCTGGCGTCCTTGTGCTGCGAGGAAGGTAAATGCCATTCCTCCCCCAACAATGATTGCATCGGCTTTTTGAGAGAGAGCTTTTAGGACGCCGAGTTTGTCGACCACCTTGGCCCCTCCGACGATTGCGACGAAAGGTCGGCGCGGTGTCAGGAGAAGGGAACCGAGAACTTCGACTTCCTTCTCGAGCAAGCGCCCCGCCGCACTCGGGAGGAATGCTGGTGGACCCACTACCGACGCATGGGCGCGATGGGAAACGCCAAAGGCATCGTTGACATAGGCATCAAACCCACGGATCAATTCGGCGACCAGTGTGGGATCATTCGCGGTTTCTCGAGGATCGAAGCGCAGATTCTCCATGACTTCAACACCGGGCACTAACTCGGCAACACGTGCCGCAACTGGAGCCATGCTGAATTCATCGACTACTTCGCCCTTGGGGCGACCCAAGTGCGAGCAGCACACAACTGACGCGCCTTGTGACTGCAGCCACTGGAGCGTGGGAAGTGTTGCTCGGATTCGCATGTCGTCGGCGATGACCCTTCCGCTCGGAGTGTTCTCAAGCGGAACGTTGAAATCAGTGCGAACGAGGACTCTTTTTCCTTCGAGGGGACCGAGGTCCTCGAGGAGAGGTAGACCCCGTAATGCCGCAGGTCGCTCGGTCATCAGACCTTGCCGACGATGCTGACGAGGTCAACGAGCCGGTTTGAATAGCCCCATTCGTTGTCGTACCAGCCCTGGACCTTCACGAGTGTGGTATCCGCGTCGATGTTTTGAACCATGGTCAGACCCGCATCAAACGTGCACGACGCAGGGCTTCCTACGATGTCAGAACTCACGATTGGATCTTCGGTGTAGACCAACACTTTGGAAAGTGGGCCCGAGGTCGCGGCCTTTTCGTAGGCCGCGTTGATCTCGGCGATGGTTGGTGCACCTTTCACCACAGCGGTGAAATCGGTGATTGAACCGGTCGGAATCGGTACACGAAGTGAGGTTCCATCGAGCCGTCCCTGCATGGCTTGGAGAACGAGACCAGTCGCTCGTGCAGCGCCAGTAGAGCTCGGAACGATGTTGACTGCTGCAGCTCGGGCACGCCGGAGGTCTGAATGGGCCAAGTCCAGAAGATTCTGGTCGTTTGTGTAGGCATGAACAGTGGTCATCAGGCCAGAGACGACGCCGAAGGTGTCGTCAAGCACCTTGACCATTGGGACGAAGCAGTTCGTTGTGCATGATGCATTGGACACCACGTCCTGCGTGGCTGCGTCGTACTGATCATCGTTCACACCGACAACAAAGGTGGCGTCAGCACCTGTCGCTGGGGCCGAAATAATGACTTTGCGAGCGCCAGCCGCCAAATGCTTCGCCGCGTCATCTCGCTTGGTGAAGAGTCCAGTGGATTCGATGACAACGTCAACGCCCAATTGACCCCACGGCAAGTTGGCAGGGTCGCGTTCTGAGAGCACTTTGATGGAGCGGTCGCCAACTTTAAAGACATCACCTTCGACGACGACCGGCACGCCAAGCCGCCCCTGTGAGGAGTCATAGCGAAGGAGGTGCGCGTTTGTTTCGGGAGACGTGAGGTCATTGACTGCGACAATCTCGACGTCAGCACCTTGCTCAAGCACGGAACGAACAAAATTTCGTCCGATGCGACCGAACCCATTAATTCCTACTCGTACCGCCACGCCTCTGCCTCCATTCGGCTTTCATCAATAGAGAAGGGCTTGTAGGGCCCTTGCTAGTTTGCCCGGTTCATGAACCAAGCCGTTTGATCCTTTCAGATCAGCGGCCCTCACCGCCATCTCGGGTCTTCCGAGTTCCATGGTGCCATCTGGGTCCCAGAGAACGAAATCCACCTCGACGCCATGGGAAATCAGGGCATTGAGGTGGTCAGCAACCGTGTAACCAAGGGTTTCTGGAATTTCTGGCCTCAAATTGCAGACAAAGACACGCTGCGCCGACGTCTCGCGAAGTGCCGTGGCAATGTCGGGAACGGCGGCGGCCGCCAAGACACTGGTATAGAGCGACCCTGGTCCGACAACCACTTGATCGGCTTGTTCAATTGCCTCCAGAGCTGCACGAGGGGACCGAACGCCAGAAGGAAGAATTTGCAGCGACCGAATTTCTCCAGCCCGCCCGATTTGGGCTTGGCCACTTAGGGAACCTTTCCGGAGTTCCGCATGTAATTCAGTCGGCGTCGTGGTTGCGGGAAGCACCGTTCCAACTGCTCCGAGGAGCTCGCCGGCACGAGCCAATGCAGTCACGAGATCCATGCCCTCAAGAAGCAAGCCTGCGAGAACAAAATTGCCGACAGCATGCCCAGAGAGCGGACCTTCTTCGTAGCGAACTCCGAGGGTCGCTCCGAGGGTGGACGATTCGGCGGCGAGCGCAATGAGACACTTCCGAGCATCACCGAGCGCCGGGAGCCCGAGGACATCTCGCAAACGGCCGCTAGACCCACCGTCGTCAGCGGTCGTGACGATGGCGGTGATTGTGGATGCGTAGAGTCGCAGCGCTCGCAAGGTAACCGCCGTCCCATGACCGCCACCTATTGCGACGACCCGAAGGTCTGTGCTCACCGGTCGAGATCTCGATGAAAGACGGACAGAGGATGGCCATCGGCTCGAAGCCGACGCGCGATCTCCTCAGCTACCGCAACCGAACGATGATGTCCTCCAGTGCAGCCAATACCTAGTGTGAGATACGACTTTCCCTCGCGCACAAAAGCAGGGAGAAGCGATTCGACAAGGTCGACGGATTTATCGACAAATGCTGTTGCCTCGCCATTTTCGAAGACGAAATCTCGGACACCTTCTTCTAGACCAGTGTGCTCCCTCAGTTCGTCGACCCAGTGAGGATTTGGGAGAAATCGCACATCGAGAACCATGTCGACGTCAAGAGGGATGCCGTGCTTAAAGCCGAACGACATGACAGTGGTACGCAGGCTTTGGGACGTGAGAGGGTCGGCAAAGAGTTCTGAGATGCGGCGCCGCAATTGATTGACGTTGAGTTCGCCCGTGTCGAGGACAATGTCTGCTCGCTGCAGGAGGCCAAGAAGTGTGTGGCGCTCGGTGGTCACTGCCTCTTCAACGCCAGCATCAGAGCGTGGATGCCGTCGACGTGTGCCTTCATAGCGCCGGATCAGAACGTGATCTGGGGCATCGAGAAAAAGCACCCGAACCACGTGAGCGCCTTGTTCGAGCCGTTCGATCGCATCAAGAAGTTCGGTGGCGTCTCCCCCACCTGCTCTTCCTGTGACGAGTGCAACTCGCGAGGTATCCGCCCCCGGGCTACTGACAAGAGAACCGACGCTCGGGATGATTGACGGCGGAAGATTGTCAATGACGAACCATCCCAAGTCTTCAAGACTTGCTGCCGTTGTCGACCGACCAGCACCTGACATTCCAGTGACGACGAGAAACTCAGCCATGGGGAGAGTCTGCACCTTCCTCATGGACTATCGGTGCATCAAGAGAGTTGTCGTCATGGAGACGGGCGAAAATCGATGCTGCAACCTGTTCGGGCAACCAGCTGATGGCAAGCAATTCAGCGAGTGACAGTTCACGAATCGCAGCGAGGGTTCCGTAGGTGGTCAAGAGTCGTTCACGGCGTCGTGGGCCCAACCCCTCAATACCTTCGAGGATGCTTTGTGTCATGGTGCGCCCACGGGTAGATCTGTGAAATCCGATAGCGAACCGGTGAGCTTCGTCACGGATTCTCTGCAGGAGAAATAACGCCTCAGATCCGCGTGGAAGTCGCACTGGTGTGGATGAGCCTGGCTGGTAGACCTCTTCGAATCGCTTGGCCAACGACGCGACGTCAACTTGGTCAGAAAGCCCCAACTCATTCAAGGCATCGACAACGACACCCAATTGACCAGGCCCTCCGTCGATTAAAAGAAGGTCAGCGGGAGCAGCAAATTGCCTGCGCCCAGCGTTGTTGGTTGTTTCTTCAGACCAACGCCGTAACCGGCGGTGGAGCACTTCGCTCATTGCCGCGTAGTCATCATTACCTGCCACAGTCTTTATTGAAAAGTGCCGGTACGCACTCTTTACAGGAAGACCATCTTCGAAAACGACCATTGAACCAACATAGGAAGTGCCTTGTAGGTGGCTCATGTCGTAACACTCGATCCGAAACGGAGGACGAGAAAGGTTGAGAGCATGTTGAAGATCTACTAGGGCCTGAGACCTGACATTGTGGTCAGCAGCTCGTCGGAGGCGGTCGCGATTGCGCTGTTCGGCTGCATTGGTTTCAGCGAGTTCCAAGAGGCGCAGCTTCTCTCCCCGTTGAGGTATCCGAAATGTCACGGGGGCGCCTCTTCGCTCACCGAGCCATGATTCGAGTACTGCGTGGTCTTGCGGAAGCAAGCGGGTACTCACCACGGGAGGCACCGAGGCAGCAGGGTCGCCATAGAGATCTCTCAACACCGTTGCTATCAGACCCGCCTCGTCCACGGATTCGACGAGGTCTGCGACTGAGGACGAACGTCCCACGATGCGGCCGTGACGGATGTGGAGAGACACGACGGCTACCTGCAGCTCGTCTGAGGAGATGCCGATCACGTCAAGATTGTCGTGTTCGCCGAGGACCACAGTTTGGGATTCCGCAGCCTGGTGCACGGCTTTGATGCCGTCTCGCAATTGTGCGGCTCGCTCAAAATTTCTTGCCTCCGATGCAGCGGTCATCTTGCTCGTGAGTGAATCGAGCAGCGGTGTGATCTCTCCTGAGAAAAATTGAACGAATCCTTGGATGTGGCGCTCGTACTCCTCATGTGTGACTTCATTAATGCATGGTCCTGAACAACGTTCAATATCGAAGAGCAGACAGGGGCGACCTGACCGCTTGTGACGCTCAAACTTCGTATCAGGACAACTGCGGACAGGAAAAAGGGGAAGGAGGAGATCAACGGTTTGTCGCAAGGCGCGTGCATTGCCGAAGGGTCCGAAGTATTTCGTTCCTCGGCGTCGCTTCCCTCGAGTGACGAGGGGGCGTGGCCACTCCTCCGAAAGGGTCAGGGCAAGCCACGGGTAACTCTTGTCGTCCTTGAGTCGAATGTTGAAATGCGGCTGAAACGACTGAACGAGAGAGTGCTCGAGAACGAGCGCTTCCATCTCAGTGGAGGTAACGAGCCATTCGACCCGGTCGGATGAAGCGACCATTTGAGCCGTACGCGGGTGAAGGTTTTTGGGATCTTGAAAGTACGACGAGAGGCGTTGTCGAAGAGACTTTGCTTTTCCAACGTAGAGAACACGCCCCTTTTCATCCATGAACTGATAACAGCCTGGAAGCTCTGGTATCGATTCTCTGGGAGGCCGTAAGGTCACCTCTCCATGGTGGCATCTCGAGGGATGTGTCGCCTGCCGCAAATGGCCCCTATGATCACTCTTGCAGGCCCGGTGTCCTGCAATTCACAGAGTTTCGAGGCCGACATACCCGCGGATGGGCGACCGGGCTGTCCCCGCCGGCTAATCGAGACGATCCCCCTGGGGGCTCAAGATGATCAAAATTTCAGTATCGATGCCACAGTCGTATCGAGAGGCAACGCCTGAGGACCTCGGGGAACGAATCGCGGCTGCGAAATCCAAACTTGGTAAGCGGCTTTTGATTTTGGGCCACCACTATCAGATGGACGAAGTCATGGACTTTGCCGATGCGCGAGGCGACTCATTCGGATTGTCGAGGATTGCAGCTGATCGAGACGACGCCGAGTTTGTTGTGTTTTGTGGCGTTCACTTCATGGCTGAGTCTGCAGACATTCTCACGACGGACGAGCAATGCGTCCTCCTTCCCGATCTCAGCGCAGGCTGCTCCATGGCCGATATGGCTGACATCGACCAAGTCGAAACTGCGTGGGAGCAACTGTCTCAAGTGACCGATATCAATCGGGTGCTGCCGATCACGTACATGAACTCAACCGCTGCCATCAAAGCCTTTGTCGGGAAACATGGCGGCGTCGTGTGTACCTCGTCTAACGCAAAAGCAGTTCTGCAGTGGGCCTTGGGAGAAGTCAACGGCGTGTCGCGAGCCGACAAAGTCTTGTTTTTCCCGGACCAACATCTCGGACGAAATACCGCGGTGGAGCTCGGCTACGACCTCGACGCGATGAGTGTGTGGGATCCAGCCCTTGAGCTCGGGGGTCTCAATGATGCATCGGTGAAGGAATCTACGTTCCTTCTCTGGAAGGGTCATTGTTCGGTCCATCAGCGATTTACGGTCGAGCAGATCGCTGAAGTGAGATCTCGTTTCCCTCAAAGCGTGATTGTCGTCCACCCAGAATGCTCCCACGACGTGGTTCTTGCTGCCGACGCTTCCGGATCAACGGATGCAATCATCAAATTCGTAGAAGCTCAAGAGCCAGGGTCGGTCATTGGAATTGGGACCGAGGTCCACCTGGTTAAGAGACTTGCTGACCAATATCCAGACAAAACCATTATTTGCCTTGACTCAGACGTGTGTCCGTGCGTGACGATGTCGCGAATTGATGCGCCCCACTTGTGTTGGATTCTCGAGGAACTTGTCGCAGGCCGGGTGCGAAATCAAATCACTGTCGACAAGGACACTGCGCACTGGGCAAATGTCGCGTTGCAGCGGATGCTGGAGATTGTGTAACGAAGGAGACGCTAGGCAGCGTTCCGTCGAGGTCGTTTCGCAACGGCAAACAGAACCAGTGTTGTCTCGTCGGCGGATTCAGTCACGAACCAGTTGTCGACCGTAATCCCCGTCTCACCACCGGAATCTCCACGAGCGATCAGTCGGTACGCAAGTGGTAAGAGTCGTGTGTAGGCACCGATGTACCAAGACCGAGGAATCTTGTGACGAAGGTCAAACACGTCCAAGCGCAGAACCTTATTTCCCTTGGCTCGCCGAGCGGCAAAATCTGCCTTGACCCACTCTTCTGCATCCACTCCCCCTATCCACACCTCTTCGAAATGACGTTCGAGCAGAGAACGCAACTCATCTGCTTCAAAAAGGTGGATGTGGAACGGATTCTCAAAGTCATTTGGCGCATTCGGCGTCAGGATCAGGCAGGACCCATCGTCGGCAAGGACGCGTGCCATCTCGCGAACATGCGCCTCAGGATCCTCAAAGTGCTCGATCAGATGCGACGAGACCGCGGCGTCAAAACTTCCGGCATCAAAGCCCAAATGCAGAGCGTCCATTTGCTCTACCTTGAGGCCTGCTGCGCCAAACGAAGCTCGAGCAGCCCGAACTGCGTCCGGTGAGTAGTCAACTCCGGTAACCGTCCGACTTGCGTCGAGAAGCGTCGCTGTTTCGAAACCTTCGCCGCATCCAATATCGACAACTCGCCCAGATCCAACTCGCTCGCGAACGGCGCGGTAGCCAGCGGCATGCAGAGCCAGGAGCGAATCTGGTGTGACTCCCTCTTGAGGGCGCTCGCCTGTCAGTCGTGAACGTGATGTCATAGAGCAACCCTTTGGAGACCAAACATGGTTGAATGTTACCCGACTACTTCACCATTCCTTGGGTTCAGTGAGAGTTAGTTTTCGAGACATCTGCCTCGTTTCATTGAAGAGAGCACTAGCTGACTTATGCGCCAAAACGCCACACAAGATAGTTCTCGTCAGATGATGAGCGAGCCCACGAATCGTTCGAAGGGCAACGGATTTGAGATTGCGCTGTTTGCAGCGCTGGCCTATCTCCCCCAACTGCTCGTTCTCCGGGGTCAGGTCACACCCGATACGAAGACTTACTTGTACTTGAATCCGGCCAAATTTCTCAAGCAAGTCGTGTCGATGTGGGATCCCACCGTCGCACTAGGGACGGTGACACACCAGTACGTCGGTTACCTCTTCCCCATGGGGCCGTTTTTCTTACTCCTTCATTGGATAGGTGTGCCTGTCTGGATTGCTCAGCGATTGTGGTTTGGTTCGATTCTCTTTGCTGCCGCTTTGGGTGTTCGCTACCTGTCACGCACGCTCGGCCTCGATTCGCCAGGAAGAGTAATTGCTGCCCTGGCGTACATGATGACGCCATTCGTCCTGCAATATTCAGGACGAATTTCTGTACTGCTTCTCCCCTACGCAGCACTGCCCTGGATGATTGGGTTGATTGCCAAAGCGGTCAAGTCGGATGGGTGGAGATATCCAGCCCTTTTCGCACTCGTCGTTCTCACTGTGAGTTCTGTAAATGCATCGACCATTTTCTTTGCTGGCTTAGGGCCTGTGTTGTGGATCGTCTTTGCAGTGGTCACGAAGGAAACAACGATTCGCAGGGCGCTCAGGGCCACGCTCAAGACTGGGCTACTCACTGCGGGCGTCTGTTTGTGGTGGGTTATTGGGCTGCTGATTGAGTCGGGCTATGGCGTCGATGTTCTGAAGTACACCGAGACGGTCCTTACGACGTCAAGTGGCTCCACGGCGGCGGAGGTTATTCGGGGTCTTGGCTATTGGTACTTCTACGGATACGACAACCTCGGCGCATGGACGCGATCAGCTTTGCTGTACACCGGAAACTCCTATGTCTTGGCGCTGAGTTTTTTTGTCCCCGTCGCAGCGTTTATTGGAGCGGCCCTTTCGCGCTGGCGCTATCGAGCCTTCTTTGTCCTTTTGCTTCTGACGGGTCTGATCTTTTCCGTAGGGCCGCATCCACTGAGCGCTCCGACGCCTTTTGGAAAACTCCTTGGCAATTTTTTGACGACGAGCACGATTGGTCTCGCATTTCGTTCGACCGACAGAGCGACGCCTCTTGCAGCGCTTGGCTTGGCCTTCCTTCTTGGTGCGGGAGTTTCTGCACTCTGGGCAAAACGAGCACGTTTCGGAGGGTGGACAGCCGCCCTTGTTGCACTGCTCATAGTCGTGGCAAACCCCGCACTCTTTAATGGCGACACCATCGCCAACAACTTCACGCAACCTGCAACCCTTCCCGCTGCACAGATGCATGCAATTTCCTACTTGAATCACACGGGCGGGTCGAGCCGGGTTTTCGGTCTGCCGGGAAACGATTTCGCTTCATACCTTTGGGGCAATACGGTCGACACTCCACAACCTGCTTATCTCAATCGCCCCTACGTGACGCATGAACAGCAAGTCATGGGTTCGCTTGCGACTGCTGAAACTCTCTACGCCATAGATGATCCCATCCAAGAGCGAATTGCGAATCCACTGGCGCTCGCACCAATGTCGCGCCTTCTCAGTGCGGGCAACGTTTTGGTGCAATACGACACGAACTCGAAGCACTATGGGACGATCCCGGCGACGCAACTTTCTAAGTTGTTCTCTCCGATACCGCAAGGCTTGAGCAATGAACACAAGTTTGGAACCTCGAATTCCTTAAACGCATCGGGCACAGGAACCTTGCCTGAGGTCGCGGTGTATACCGTCACAAATCCCCGGCCGATCACGCGTGCTGAATCTGACACTGGTGCGATGTTGGTTGCAGGTGACTCCTTCGGTCTCAATGATCTCGCGGGTGTTGGCCTTCTGAATTCAAAGAGCGCCATCTACTTCTCCGGAAGTTTGGCGGCAGATCCCCAGCGCACGCGTTCATTGGCGAAGCAAGGCGCTCTACTCGTCGTGACCGATTCAAATCGCAAACAAGGGTTCCGGTGGACTGCAATTTCGAGCCTCGCTGGCCAAATCGAGACTCCCTCTCAGAATCCTGCAGCGTCAGATACTTCTGACAGCCCTATCGAACTGTTCCCATCAGCAGGCCTGAGTTCCAAAACCCTTGCGAGTTATCTGGGCATTCAGTCAGCGACAGCGAGTTCCTATGGATCACCAGTGGGTTACACGCCTGAAGATCGGCCCTTCAATGCACTCGACGGCAACTTAGTGACCGCATGGAGGACTGGAATCACCTATTCACCCATTGGGCAATGGTGGCAGGTGTCATACAACTCTCCCAGCACGATTGACCACCTCAGCCTGGTGCAGCCGCAGAATGGAAATAGATCTGCTTCCATCACGAGTGTCAATCTGGTCTTCGATAACGGAACGACGTATCCGGTTTCTTTGACAGCCGCCTCATTGCAACCAGGTGGTCAGCTGATTTCTTTTCCGGCTCAAACATTCAAAACACTTCGAATCGTGATTACGCAGACCACGCCGGGACCGTGGACTGGTGTGGGCCTTGCTGAAGTCAATGTTCCCGATCACACGGCGACAGAAGTCATTCAAATGCCGTCCGACCTCTTGTCGACCTTGGGCAGCTCAAGTCTCAATAATCGACTCACTCTTGAAATGTCTCGGTGGAGAACTTCTCTTCCCGGTCGAAGCGATGCACAGACGACGATTGTCCGCTCCTTCACTTTGCCAACTGCTCGGTCCTTCGAGTTGACCGGCAACGTCACGTTGGACTCAACCGCAACCGTGGCCAGCGTTCAACGAGCCCTTCAGTCGCTCTCACCTCCCGGTGCCTCGACCCAGGAGGCATGTGTGGATGGGCTTCTTTCTATTGATGGAAAAGACATTCCGCTGACCATCACAGGAACCAGCAGCAAGGCACTGATGGGATCGAGCCTGCAGCTGACGCCCTGTGGCAGCGGCACCAGCGGCATAGAGCTGAGCGCAGGGACTCACCTGCTTACGACGGCGCTGGCGGCAACCGCATCTTCAGCATGGGAAGTGAATCAACTCGTGCTCGATTCACAGGCCGGAGGACTTCCTGGCGGCCCCGCATCCAATGACGGAACCTTGTCTGCGGTGCAGCCGGGCAGTATGCCGAATCTCGTCACCCACACCGCTACCGCCACCTCAGAGTCAGGTGTGATTACAAACGTGACCTCTCCTTTTGAACTCGTTCTTGGAGAAAGTATCAATGCGGGCTGGCGCGGAACCCTCAGTGCGAATGGCCATTCAGTTTCGTTGCAAGGATCAGAACTCGTTGATGCATTTGCGAACGGATGGCATATCACGCAGGCTGACTTGCAGCTCTTGGGATTGAAGACGGGAGAGAGTGACTCAGTTCACTTTTCCCTGACCTGGACTCCTCAGAAGACGATGAATTATGGCTTCCTGCTTTCGCTTCTGGCAATCGCCCTTTGTCTGTATTTCGCAATTCGGCGACGTCGATCAGGAGATGGCGCTGACGCTCTGCAAGCCCCTGTCATCTTTAGCTGGCCGTGGTCACAGAGCAGCCCACTGCTTCTTCAATGGCAGCGTGCGGTTGCTGCGCTCTCGATAGGCATCGGCGCATGGTTCCTCGGTGGCACAAAAATCGGATTCGCAGTTGTTGTGCTTGCCGTGCTTGCTTTGTGGGTGCCGAGATTACGGTGGCTTCTGCCCGTGGGAGCCCTCGGCTTCTTGACTCTGGCGGTGCTCCATATCGTCGAACGAGAAGCTCGATTCCATTACGACTTCATTGGCTGGACGGGCAATTTCAACAATGACAGCCGCCTGGTTCTCCTCGCTGTCTTGCTTTTGAGCGCTGACGCCGTCATCAGCATGCTGCGGCGCCGGAAATCGGCACCTAACGATGACCAAGCGCCCTCTGAGGCCGCGAAGGCTTAATGAGGAAGAAGCGGAGCGAGGACTGCTCCGGTGTGGCTCTCTGCCACGGTCGCCACGTGCTCAGGCGTCCCTTCAGCCACGAGGGTTCCGCCTCGGTGTCCACCCTCGGGGCCAAGGTCGATGAGCCAATCAGCGGTTTTGATGACATCAAGGTTGTGCTCAATGACCAGGACTGTATTGCCATGATCCACCAGACGCTGCAACACGGAAAGTAAACGAGCAACATCTTCAAAATGCAACCCGGTTGTTGGCTCATCAAGCACATAAAGCGTGTGCCCTGTCGGCCGGCGACTCAATTCGGTCGCAAGTTTGACGCGTTGGGCCTCGCCACCAGAAAGTTGTGGAGCGGGTTGTCCCAGCCTGACGTAGCCGAGGCCGACGTCAACGAGCGTTTGAAGATGTCGTTTGATCGGTGGTTGATGGTCGAAGAACTCCAAGGCTTCGGCAACAGGCATATCGAGGACTTGGGCAATGGACTTCCCTCGAAAAAGAACTTCGAGAGTTTCTCGGTTGTAGCGAGCCCCACCACACACCTCGCAGGGAACGTAGACGTCGGGCAGAAAGTGCATCTCGATTTTGATGGTCCCATCACCCGCACAGGCTTCGCACCGGCCACCTTTCACATTGAAAGAGAATCGTCCAGGTTGATAGCCCCGAACCTTTGCCTCTTGCGTTTGGGCAAAGAGTTTTCGAATGTGATCGAAGACCCCCGTATAGGTTGCAGGATTTGATCTGGGCGTTCTCCCAATGGGCTGTTGGTCGACGGCGACCACTTTGTCAATGTGCTCGATGCCCGAAATTGACTTGTGGGCCCCGGGAGACTCCTTGGCTCGGTGGATCTTGTGGAGCAGGGACTTCAGCAAAATCTCATTGATGAGCGATGATTTTCCTGAGCCCGAAACGCCAGTAATTGCCACCATGACGCCAAGTGGAATCGACACGTTGAGATTCTGGAGATTGTTCTCAGAGGCACCTTTGATCACCAGATGCTTCCCTGAACCGGCTCGTCGCTCGCGGGGAACGTCAATGCTCCGCTTGCCTGAGAGGTACAAGCCTGTGAGCGAGTTCTTGTTGCTGAGGAGGCCACCGCGACCGCGCACCGGTCCAGCGTGCATGACCTCGCCACCATGCTCGCCCGCGCCAGGACCAATATCAACGGCATAGTCAGAGGCGAGAATCGTCTCTTCGTCATGCTCAACCACGATCACCGTATTGCCGATATCGCGAAGTCGTTCCAATGTCCCGATTAAACGTTGATTGTCTCGTTGATGCAATCCAATCGATGGTTCATCCAGTACGTACAGAACGCCAACGAGACCACTGCCAATTTGGCTCGCCAATCGAATCCGCTGCGCCTCGCCTCCCGAGAGCGTTGCGGCTGCACGGCCCAAACTGAGGTAGTCAAGACCGACATCGAGCAGGAATCGCATTCGTTCAAGAATTTCCTTTACGACCCGCTCGGCAATCATCGCTTCACGTTCGGAAAGTTCGAGAGACGAGAGAAAATCGACACAGTCGCCGATCGACATGGTGCAGATCTCTGCGATTGATTTTCCACCAATCGTCACAGCAAGACTTTCCGGCTTGAGGCGAGCTCCGTGGCACTGCGGGCAGGCAACTTCACGCATGTACTGCTCGATTTGTTCGCGTGACCAATCAGAGTCAGCTTCAGAGTGTCGGCGGGCCAGCCACGGCACCACCCCTTCGAAGGCCGTGGTGTAATTCCGACTGCGACCAAATCGATTTCGGTACTTGATTTCGATCTTTTTGCTCCCTGTGCCGTAGAGCACAAGTTTCCGGTCTTTTGCACGCAACTCTTCCCACGGCGTCTGTGGGTCGAACTCTCCAAGTTCGGAGACGCCACTCAAGAGCGCCGTGAAATAGGAACTTCTCGCTGCAGCCCAGGGGGCAACGGCTCCTTCTTCCAGGGAAAGACTTGGATCTTCGATCACAAGGTCAGGATCAACCTCAAACTTCGTTCCCAATCCTGCGCAGTAGCTACACGCTCCATAAGGGGAGTTGAACGAGAAACTCCGTGGTACTGGTTCTTCAAAACTGGTGCCACACTGTGTGCAGGCCAAATGCTCTGAAAACGTCAATGCCTCATCTTCGGCCTCGCCATCTGAGTTCACCACCTGAACCTCAGCGACACCGCCCGCTAATTGCAGTGCCTGCTCCATCGATTCGGTGAGGCGTTGACGAATACCTTCCTTTAGGACAAGCCTGTCAACGATGACCTCAATGGTGTGTTGTTCATAACGAGCCAGTTCAACACTTGCTCGGTCGGACAGTTCTACTGTGCGACCGTCGATGCGAGCCCTTGCAAATCCTTGAGCAGCAAGGTCATCGAGAAGTGCGGAGTATTCCCCTTTGCGCCCTCTCACGACCGGGGCCAGCACAAGAAACCTGGTTCCTTCTGTTAAGCCGAGAATGCGATCCACAATCTGTTGAGGGGTCTGGCGAGCAACGGCGCGTCCACAGGTCGGGCAATGCGGACGTCCAGCGCGTGCAAAGAGGAGGCGCAGATAGTCGTAGACCTCGGTAATCGTGCCAACCGTTGAGCGAGGGTTGCGTGAGGCAGATTTCTGGTCGATAGAAATTGCTGGAGAGAGACCCTCAATGAAATCCACGTCAGGCTTGTCCATTTGGCCCAGAAATTGCCTGGCGTAGGCAGACAGGGATTCCACGTAGCGACGTTGGCCTTCTGCGTAAATGGTGTCGAACGCCAGCGACGACTTTCCAGATCCAGACAGCCCGGTGAAGACAATCAACTTCTCTCGAGGAAGATCGAGCCCGACATCCTTGAGGTTGTGTTCTCGAGCTCCGCGAATAGTTATCTTGTCAGCCACATCGGGAGATTATCGGAAGCCAGCAGGCGTCAAATCAGAGCGACCTTGGCTCGATTGGATCCGCCGCCGCTTCAAGCAGGGCGTGAAGTTCATCTCGCAATAGCGCAGCCTCTTCGAATCGGAGCTCGGCAGCTGCCTCTTCCATCGCCGCAGTGAGGGAGGCGGCGAGGGCCTGGACGTCATCGGGCGCCACGGAAAGCGGCGTCTTTGGACCCGATGACACGAGTCGAGAGTGTTTCCCCTTCTTGTCAGTTTGGCCCCGGGGCTCTCGCAAACGGCCCAAAATGTCAGTCACAGCCTTTGTCACCGATATGGGATCGATGCCGTGTTCAGCGTTGTACGCCTCCTGCGTTGCCCTTCGCCGCTGCGTCACCCCAATTGCGGCGCTCATCGAATCTGTCATGTTGTCGGCGTAGAGGACACAGCGACCCCTCGCGTTGCGAGCAGCGCGCCCCATTGTCTGAATGAGCGCCGAACGAGAGCGTAAGAAACCTTCCTTGTCGGCGTCCAAAATCACGACAAGGCTCACTTCAGGTAGATCGAGGCCTTCTCGGAGCAAGTTGATGCCAATCAGAACATCAAATTTTCCGAGTCGGAGGTCTCGAAGAATCTCAATGCGCTCGATGGTGTCGATATCGGAGTGAAGGTATTCGACGCGAACTCCAGCATCTGACAGATAGGTAGTGAGGTCTTCGGCCATTTTTTTCGTCAACGTCGTGACCAATACACGACCGCCTTGAGCAACTTCACTATCAATTTCGCTTCGGAGGTCATCAATCTGTCCGCGGGTCGGACGAACTTCGACGAGTGGGTCTAAGAGGCCAGTTGGCCGAATAATTTGCTCGGCTATCTGGTCTGATTGAGCAAGTTCGTAGGGCCCAGGGGTGGCGCTGACAAAAATGGCTTGGGGGACGATTTCGATGAATTCTTCAAAGGTCAGCGGCCGGTTGTCTTTCGCAGAGGGTAACCGAAAGCCGTGCTCGACGAGAACGTCTTTGCGCGATCTGTCTCCGGCAAATTGTCCTCGAATCTGCGGAACCGCAACGTGGCTTTCGTCGATGACGACCAGCATGTCTCTGGGGAAGAAATCAATCAGTGTGTAGGGCCTCTCCCCCGCCTGACGGCCGTCAAAGTGTCTGCTGTAATTCTCAACGCCAGCACAGACCCCAGTTTCGGCGAGCATCTCCAGATCATGTTCGGTTCGCGTCCGAAGTCGCTGCGCTTCGAGGAGTTTGCCTTCTGCTTCAAAGACGCTCAGGCGCTCTCGTAATTCCGTCTCGATAGAAAGAATTGCACGACGCATGGTCTCATCCCCGGCGACGTAATGGGTTGCTGCAAAAACAATCGTCTCATCGAGAGAGGACCCGACGTCGCCCGTCAGTGGATCGAAGACCGAGATTTTCTCGATTTGGTCTCCAAACAATTCGATACGAATACCTTGTTCCTCGTAGGCGGGCTGCAGTTCCACCGTGTCGCCCCTTGACCGAAACGTTCCTCGTGTGAGCGCCAGGTCGTTACGGCTGTATTGCAGGTCAACCAGTCGGCGCAAGATGTCTCGTTGGTCTATTTCGTCCCCGACTCTGAGAGAGAGCACTTTGGCCTGGTATTCGAGTGGTGAACCGAGACCGTAGATGCACGAGACAGATGCCACGACGACGACGTCTCGCCGAGAGAGGAGCGACGAGGTTGCAGAATGTCGAAGCCTGTCGATTTCCTCGTTAATCGAAGAATCCTTTTCGATGAACGTGTCGGTGCGAGGAATGTAGGCCTCTGGTTGGTAGTAGTCGTAGTACGAGACAAAAAATTCAACGCGGTTGTGAGGAAGGAGTTCTTTCAACTCTGCTGCCAACTGTGCTGCCAATGACTTATTCGGCTCGATGATCAGAGTCGGTCGCTGCACGGATTCGATCGTCCACGCGATCGTTGCTGTTTTGCCACTCCCAGTAATGCCTTCAAGGGTCTGGAAGCGAAGGCCATCTTCAACGCCGGCTGCAAGCGTGGCAATGGCAGTCGGTTGATCACCTGCCGGTCGAAAAGGAGAAACGACCTCGAATTTCTGGAGATCAGCCAAGGAGTTCGGCGTCCTTGAGCAATTGCTGCCAGAGGGTGTCTGCCTGTGCCTCAAGTGCGGCCAAATCTCCGTCGTTCATCACCACATAATCAGCCAATTCGAGGCGCTCTTCACGAGAGAGCTGAGAGGCTACTCGAGCGGCAGCGTCGACTTCGGTGAAGCCCCGATGTGAAATGAGTCGATGAATTGCAATATCCACAGGGCAGTCGACCACGATGATCTTATGGAGATCAAGCATGTTGGTGTGGTCAGTCGTGAGAAGAGGAATGGCGAAGATGCAAACGCCAGCCTGCTCTCGAATCGCTTGTCGTTGCGCTGCAAGTTCTGCTCGGATGGCTGGGTGAATAATGGCATTCAGTTCTTCCACCGTTTGGGTATCGACGAAAGCTAAATCAGCAAGTCTTTGTCGATGAAGCGTGCCATCGTCTTGGAGAATTACGTCACCGAAGCGATCAACGAGTTGTGCCAAGGTCTCCGTGCCAGGTTCGACGACCTCCCGAGCGATGATGTCGGAATCGACCAACTTCGCTCCTCTAGCAACGTAGAGATCAGCAAGTGCTGATTTTCCTGCCCCAATACCTCCGGTCAGACCAACTGCGAGCACCCTAACTCCCCTACTTCGACGTCAAGCATTAACCGTAGTCAGTGAAGCAGAGCCCGCAGACGACTTGTCCCCTAGCGAGAATGAACTAGCAAGTTGAATGCGTGGTCAGCAGTCCGCTCCCACGTCAATGTCTGCGCGTACTCCAGCGCTCCAGTACTCAGATTTGCTCGCTTTGTGGGGTCGTTCAGCAGAGCAATGATTGAAGGTGCAAGTGACTCGCCTTCGGGAACGAGGACTCCGGAACTGCCGTTTCTCACCGCATCACGATGTCCCGCTATGTCCGTGGCGACCGATGGCGTGCCGCACGCAGCTGCTTCTGTCAACGTCATTCCCCATCCTTCTCGCAAGGATGCCGACGTAATGAGCCACGCGGATCGATAGGCGGCCAGTTGCTCGTCGTCCGAAACTCGTCCTGGGAGCGAAAGCCAGTCTTCTGCACCCAACTCACGGCGAAGTTGCTCGAGGGCCGATCGTTCATACCCTTCACCCAAGATCGACGCCGTCATTGTGGGGACGTGCTCTTTCACCTTGGCGAGATCACGAATCAATACGTCGAAGCGCTTGACTGGCACCAGACGCCCGACAGCAATCACGTGAGGATTCTCTGACTTCACTCCTCCGGGCGAAAAGCGTGACTCAATTCCTGGCGCCACGACGTGAACTCGATCGGGGTGGAGGTGAAGCCGCTCGACGATCTCCTCCTTCGAACTTTCCGACAGCGTCATGACAGTGGTTCGACGATAAAACGGCGGGGCCACCCGAGACTCAATGAAGTTACCTACCCGAGCGAGCCGCTTCGTGAGCACCATCTCCCACATTTCCCCGTGGACGTGGTGAAGAAAGACGAGTCGAGGCTTGCGTCGCCAGAGCGGCGAAAAGAAGGGCATGCCATTCCAAATCTCAACAAGCGCAGTATCGCGTCGACGTCGAGATTGCAGACCTTCGAGCATCACTTGGGGAAAGACCCCGTAGCGACCGCCCTTACGTATCGCCAGATAGCCATCGCGCCGAACTTGCTCGGGAGCTCCTGGCACCATCGACGTCCGAAGTGTGACGTCGAGCCCCGCTGCCGCCCACTCCGCGGCTATCCGGTGCGCGTGCAGTTCGGAACCGCCCGCTTCGGGATCGCCAAGATCACGCCACGCAACGATGCGGACGGCCTTGAGTTGTGAAGCGGCGACTGAATCCTCTAGCGCTGGCAACTCGCTCACCTCATGACCTCCGGGGCGTGTGAACTGAACCGTGTGATCTGCGGAAAGGAAAAACTAGGCAATTCCGAACTCCTCGCTCGCCAACCCACCAGCAAACGGCACGCCGTGGTTTCGCAAGTGAGAGACAGCGAAACTGAGGAAGACGGCCAAGGCGAGGGCAGCTTGGACGAGAAGATCTGAAATTGCTGTTGCATGTGGAGCACCGTGGGCGGTTTCGATTGCAACTCCAGCAGCGACGAGGCCAAGACCGAGCAATGGCGCAATCCAATGACGCCCATGAGCAAGCAGGTAGAAAGAAAGAATGACTGTGATGCTGAAGCAAGCCATGGCACCGGCAAGCGGCAAGAACGCGCTCTCTGCTCCGAGGTAACGAGAGCCAAACACCAACTTGATGATGGTGTCGGGGAAGAACGTGGCTGCGGCCAGCAGCGCCACGGCAGGTAGTGAAAGCAAACCAATTGCGACGCTTAATTGACGTAGGCCGTGGTTTCCCTCATGGTGACTGATAGCTGCCTCTGGGAGGAGATAACCAGCGATTGCTACGGCGACGTATACGAGCCCTTTACATACGGTCGAGACTGCGGCATAGGAACCCGAGGCGTGGGGATTAAGGCGACCGAGCAGAATGACATCGACATTCTGCAATCCTGCAACGAGTGCTAACGCCACCAGTGCAACACCAAGGTCGATCACTAGATCACGCCGAATGCTCGGAGGAGTTACTGCGAGGTGATCATCAGTCACCCCCCGCAACGCAGAGAGAGAGACGCGCCGTGCGTGGTAGGCGGTGAGCGCCTCCCCGATCAGCACGCCGAGTGCGGCGCCGGGCAACTTGAAGACAACGGCAAAGGCGAGAACAGTGACCGTGCGAACTCCGGCTTCGATGAGAAGGTTGACAGAGAGTGCCCGATACCCCCGACTGCCCTGGAGAAATCCACGATCCACACACAGCACGACCCAGACGCCCGCACCCAGCATCATTCCGGCCACAGCCACTGGACTTGGCTTCGCCAGCAGGTGCGCAACGGGAAAACTGATGGCGAGGACGATGGCTGTCCAAACTCCCAAAAACCACCACATCCGACGATGCATTTTTGTCGCCCACAGAGCGAGTGCTTCATGACTCCCCGAAGTTCGCCACAAGGCCGTGCGGCGAACAACAGCGACAATGAGTGCCGAACCCGGCATTGAGACCACTAAGAACAGACCGACGAGCTGCGCATAGGCCCCATAACCCTGAGTGGTTAAGACACGAGCCAGAAGAATCGTGACGATAACGCCAGTGGCGTTAGCAACGAGTCCGGCAATTGCTACCGGTAACGCGGTGACGACATCATCGCGAAGTGTCCCAGCAGAAGCATCGCTGGTGACGTCGTCAGGCTCGGGAGTTTCCACCGCCGGCGAACTCAGTTCGAAACGGGGCGATCAGGCAGCACGGGTGCATCTCGGCCGGTTCCGCCGCCTTTTGCTTCGTGATATTCCTCTTCGACGTTGACGTCCCAAATGTCGTGGTTCGCGCCATGGATGTTCTCGACGGTCAACATGGCAGTAAACATCGAGTGGTCCTGGTTGTTGTACTTGTGCATGCCATTTCGTCCGACCAGGTGGACATTAGGTGCTGCACCTTCGAGGTAGCCGGCGATGTGGGCGACGTTCTCTTTGTAGGAGGAGTCGTAGTAGGGATAGGCCTTTTTCACGCGCACGACATAGCCACGCTCAACTTTGGCGGGATCAACGAGACCGAGCGAGGCGATCTCTCGCTTGCCCAGCTCGATGAGGTCGTCGTCTTGGGCGGTCCACAGCTCATCACCTTCGAAGACGAAGTACTCGAGGCCCAGGCAGGTTCGACCCTCTTTGACCATGTAGGGCGACCACGAGCCGTAGTTCTGGATGCGGCCCACCTTGACGTCTGAGGCGTGAATGTAAATCCAGTTGTCAGGAAATCCATCTTCTTCAGGCACGACGAGCGCGACGGAGAGGAAGTCTCGATAGTGCAGGCCGTGGCCCGCCTTCAAGACGTCATCTGGCGCTGGAGGGTTGACGGAGTCCACGAGTTCATTCATCGGCATCGTCGAGATGACGTGGCGAGCTGGATAGTCCTTGGTTGTGCCGTCGTAATGGGTCACGGTGACGGAGACGGCTTTGCCGCCTTCGATGTTGATCTTGGTCACGGGTGCCTGCATGATGACCTCGCCGCCGCCGGCGATGACTTTGTCGCGGCAGACTTCCCACATCATTCCGGGCCCATATTTTGGATACTGGAATTCCTCGATGAGGCTGGTGATTTCCTTTTGGTTCTTGCTGGGCTTTAAGGCATTGAGAATGGCATTGCCCAAAGAGAGCCCCTTGACACGTTGCGCCGCCCAGTCAGCAGGCATCTCCTTGACCGGCACGCCCCACACCTTCTCGGTATAGGTCTCAAAGAACTTGCGATAGAGGCGCCAGCCAAAACGTGCCACGAGCCAGTTCTCGTAGTTGCTCTGATCTTTTGGAGGTCGAATCTGGGCTCTGGCATAGGAACCGACACAGAGCAGTGCTTCAAAGAAACCGAGATTCTTCAGTGCATTCGTGGCCTTGAGTGGGTAGTCGTAGTACTTATCGTCGTAGAAAATGCGACTCATGCGAGGTCGCAACAAGAAATCTTCCTCGGGGAGAATCTCATGCCAGAGTGCCTCGACCTCGTCGACTTTTGTGAAGAAACGGTGGCCACCGATATCGAAACGCCAGCCTTCACGCTCCACAGTTTGAGAAATTCCACCGACTACGTCGGAGGCTTCCAGCACCGTAACTTTGTCACCTCTTTTAACGAGTTCATAGGCGGCGGTGAGCCCAGCGGGGCCTGCACCGATGACAACCACAGGGGCGTCAGAGGTCGAAGAGAGATCAGGAGCCATGGGCCAAGGTTACCGTCAAGGGGCTGAAAATCGGTGTATCCACCTCACAGAATCACGGGGTGGTGGTGTATTCAACCAAGGTCATTGATTGGAAATACACCGAGCTCAACTCTTTGACCCAGACCTTGTGGGGCAGGGTCGCATTGAGTTGATCACGCAACGCCAGACACGTGGTTCCGGCTTCCATGTAGCCCGGAGCACCTACGAACCAGATTGGCTTGCCATGAGCGAGTGCGATCAACCTCTTCGTTCCTTCCACGGGGTTTGAGGCTGCGAGGGCATCGTTGTAATCGACCCAGTTGACGAAGTTCGGATTGTCGAATCGCGGATAGCCAACAGTGATCAAATCCGAGGAACCTAAGAGCCGCTCTGTTGATGGGCCCAACTGATCGGGGCAGTAGACGACGACAGATCCCGCTGGTGCCTGTGATTTGAGGACGCTCACGACTTCTGGTGCCTGCGTTCGAGGGGTTGAGCGTTGTTGCACCGCAACGGCAAGGGTGCAGACGCTCAACGCTCCGATGAGAACGACTCGAAGGACGGGTAGTCCAAGTGCTTGCGTTCCGAGCGCTAAAAACACGATGAGGGCGAGATAGGCAACGGAACCATAGCGAGGTGCGTAGGCACTTCCACTCAGTGCTGATGCGAGAAGCCCTAGTTCAAGAGTTCCAAATGACATCCACGCAACGACTCGGGCTCGGGGTACCGTGCGCCAGCGAAGCGAGATGCTTCGGCCCTTGGCTACTGCAAAAAGCGCCAAGAACAGCAACACCACCATGAGTACTTCTGCGATGCGTTGCGCCATGCCTGAAAGCGGCACTTGGCGCATCTGATTGTGATTGAAGTGGAAGATCGCAACAACGAAGGTTGGAAGATGCGGAGCAAATCCCCAGGGAGTCCCGGTGTGCTTCGACTGAAATTCAAAAGTTGGTAGCCATGGGAGGAACGCAAGGCCCGCAATGACAAATGCAGCAATCCCAAATCGACCGGCACGGCGGACTCGTTGTTGGCCCCGCCATGCGCATCCCACGAGCAGCAGGCCGAGCACAACGAAGAGATACAGGCTCCAATAGTGCGTGTACTCAAGAGCGACGATGCAGAGCGCAAAAGGCCAGACTCGTTTCCAAGATGGAACCTCAAAGAGTCTGACGAGGAAAAATGCACTCAACGCACACAAGAACATGACCATTGAGTACATGCGAGTTTCTGTTGCGTAGTAAATCGAGAAGGAAGAGCCCAAGAGCAACGCGGAACTCAGCAACGCCACTTCCCTGCCCCACACTCGCCGTACGACCACGAAGAGAATGAAAACTGTGGCGACAGAGAAGAGCCCGGAAAGGGACCTCACCGCCACATTGGAGGTCCCAAAAAGCCCCATCCAAAGGTGCAGGATCACGTAGTAGAGAGGCGGAGCGCCATCTTCCCTCAGCGCCTGATGCATTGCCGAAAACGGGAGTTTGGCGATGCTGACGGTGAGTGACTCGTCGAGCCAAAGTTGCTGAGGGGCTGAGAATCTCAGCCAAAGAGCAAAAACTGCCTCTGCCCCAAGAAGGAGTAACGAGACAAGACCGAGGGTTCCCTTGATGGGCGGCACATCGTCACGCCAACTCTTCCAAGGCGACTCAGGCTCATCGGAAACAGCGAGATCCTCCGTTTTTGACACATAAGGATGGTACTCATCCCTGCGCCGTCCACGGAGGACCTCAATCTGTTCACTGCCCATGGCAGTCAGTTTTCAGTGCAAAGTAACTGAAGGCTCAGACTTCCTCTGCTGTTTCTGCAGCAGGCTCTGAAGCACTTTGCTCGCCAGCGGCTGCAGCTGCGGCTTGTTGCGACGCCTCTTGTGCGTAGTCTGCCCATGCTGCCTGTGCCTCTGTTTCAGGAGTGAACTCAGCTTCCGAGTAATCGAAACCGATGTAGTTGCCCTCTGCGTCGTACGCGTGGTCTCCAAAGGCCTCGCGATATTCTTCGGACACTTCGCCGCCTTCAGCGGCCTGCTTGATGGACAGGCTGATCCTGCGCCTCTGCAGGTCGATCTCGATGATCTTGACCCAGAGTTCTTCGCCTGGAGTGACAACCTGCTCGGGCATGTCCACGTGGTGGGCTGCCATCTCGGAAATGTGCACCAAGCCTTCGATACCATCGCCGACCTGTACGAATGCGCCAAAGGGAACAAGCTTGGTGATCCGTCCGTAGACAAGCTGACCCTCTTGGTGTGAGTCGGCAAATTCCTGCCACGGATCAACCTGAGTGTTCTTCAACGACAGGCTGATGCGCTCCTTGTCGAGGTCAACATCAAGAACTTCGACGTCAACTTCGTCACCGACAGTGACCACGGATGAGGGGTGATCGACGTGCTTCCAACTCAATTCTGAAACGTGAATCAGACCATCCATGCCACCGAGGTCTACGAAGGCACCAAAGTTCACGACGGATGACACCACGCCCTTGCGACGCTCGCCTGGCTTGAGATTGGCCAAGAAGTCACCTCGCTGTTCCTTTTGGGCCTCTTCGAGCCATGCCCGGCGAGAAAGGACGACGTTGTTTCGGTTGCGATCGAGTTCGATGATCTTGGCTTCGATCATGCGGCCAATGTATGGCTGCAACTCGCGAACACGACGAAGCTCGACAAGCGAGGCGGGCAAGAAGCCGCGAAGTCCAATGTCGACGATGAGACCACCCTTGACGACTTCGATGACAGGTCCCTTGACCATGCCTTCTGCGTCCTTGATCTTTTCAATGTCAGTCCATGCGCGCTCGTACTGAGCACGCTTCTTAGAAAGAATTAGCCGGCCTTCCTTGTCTTCCTTCTGAAGAACAAGGGCTTCGACGTGTTCACCGAGTGAAACAATTTCAGCGGGGTCTACGTCATTTCGAATCGAAAGCTCGCGAATTGGAATGACGCCCTCAGACTTGTAACCGATGTCAACAAGAACCTCGTCACGGTCGATCTTGACGACGGTGCCTTCCACAAGGTCGCCGTCATCGAACTCAACGATGGTGGTAACCATTGCTGCATCGAGATCCGGTCCTTGCAGGTCGTCAGATGTGATCTGACGGGGGATGTAATTCCCTTGGGCATCAAAGGTGCCCATCGCCTCGGTTGAAAGGGTGGCGGTAACTTCGCTCATGCGGGGAACTCACTTCAGTGTGATCGCTCTGGGATCGCTCGAGGATAGGAACCTGACTGCCAGGCCAAGTCAGGAGGGAAAACTCTATCACTCCCCCGTGCTGCGCTAGCCCTTCGCCGCCGCCCAGGAGGGACCCCACCCAAGAGAAACCTTGAGAGGCACCTTGAGATCTCCCGCTCCCATGAGAACCTCACGGGTGGCGAGCTCGACGTGATCGTGCTCCTCTGGAGGGCATTCGACCAGAACTTCGTCGTGAACTTGCAGAACAATACGTGCGGCCAGCCCTTCATCACTGAGGCGAGCATCCAGTCGTATGAGGGCAATTTTGAACAGATCAGCCGCGAGACCTTGAATTCCGGCATTCATGGCCTGTCGCTCTGCCGCCATCTGGACATTCCGGTTGCCGCTCAACAACTCAGGGAGGGGACGGATGCGTCCCAATTCGGTTCGAGTAAACCCTTGAGAGCGGGCCTCGGCAACCGTGGCGTCCATATAGCGCTTGACCCCAGGGAACGCGGTGAAATAGCGGTCCATGATCTCTCTTGCTTCAGCAACGTCGCCGGCAAGTCGCCGTGCCAGTCCAAATGCTTCCATGCCGTAGGCAAGGCCGTAGGAAACCATTTTGGCCCGCTCGCGTTGCTCGTGGGTTACTTCGTCCGGCGTGCACCCGAATACGCCAGCCGCCACTGACCGATGAATGTCTTCACCATGTGTAAACGCCTCGAGCAAACCTTCATCGCCCGCGAGGTGCGCAATGATTCGCAACTCGACTTGGTCATAATCGGCAACGAGAAGTTCCCAGCCCTCTTGGGGAACGAAGGCCTCACGGAATTTTCGCCCCTCTTCCGTCCTTACTGGGATGTTGTGAAGATTTGGTCCCTCCGAGCTCAATCGACCAGTGCGAGCGACCGTTTGACGGAACGTTGCATGAATTCGCCCGTCCTCTCCCACTTCCGACAGAAGACTTTCGCCATAGGTCGAGCGCAGCTTCTCAATCTCTCGGTAGGCAAGGATTGTCTCGATAATTGGATGCGTTCCAATAAGTGATTCCAGGGTTGCAGCATCTGTGGAGTAGCCGGTTTTGGTCTTCCTCCCCTTGGGCAAACCAAGTTCATCAAAAAGAACAACTTGGAGCTGCTTCGTTGAATTCACTGTGAATGGATGCCCAGCCAACTCTTGAACCTGAGTTTCAAGGGCACGTGCCCGTTCTGTGAGGTCATGAGAAATTGAGCCAAGAACGTCGACGTCAACTTTGATACCCCGGTCTTCCATTCGGGCCAGAACGCGAACAAGTGGCAATTCAACTTCCCGGTAGAGGGCCGTCAACCCCTCTGCTTCAAGCCCCCGCTCGAGAACCTCCAAGAGTGCGTTGACTGCCACAATTTCTCGGGCCAGGTCCTCTTTTGGTGCACCGGCATCAAGATTCAATTGACCATCTGGAACCGACGACGTGGCTGCAGCTCCCGGGAAGTGGCGCGCCAGCAACGAGCCAAGGTCGTAGCTTCCTGCTGCCGCGTCGAGAAGGTAACTGGCGATTCCAGCATCGCCACTCGGCACTGCTGGTTCAACGCCGAACGACAGCGTGGTGCGCAAGACTCGCTTGCTGTCGATCGCCTGGATTGGTTCAGAACTCTTTAAGACGGCCGTCGCTTCAGCGCTTGGTTGCTCAAAGACAGCGACATCGTTGCTGTGTGGAGATCCGACTGCGACCAGAGTGCCGTCACGAGAAAGGGCAACCACATGGGTGTTCTCAACCCAACGCGCCAGACTCTTCTTCGCTCCCGCGCCGGTGAGCACCTTCGGCTCAAGTTGTAACGGGGCCTGATCGGTCGACTCGGGAATCACTTGTTTCTGCGCCGACGGCGAGGCGGTAGGAATCAATGAGGTTCCGTCCTGCTCACTCGGTGGGCCGAGGAGGCCGGCATCGAGCACCTGGGTTGTGCGCTTCCAAAGGTTTTTGAGCTCCAGGCGTTCATAAAACTCGGCAGCGAGGCGTGGATCCCAACCACCCATATGCAGAGACGCTGGATCGACATCAACGGGTGCGTTGCGGACAAGTTGCATGACCTGAAAATTGGTACGTGCAAGTTGTTCATTGGCTTCGAGGTTCTCGCGAAGTTTTGGCGTCATTTCGGAGAGATGAGAAAAGATGCCATCCAAGTCGCCGTAAGTGTTGAGCAATTTTGCGGCAGTCTTTTCTCCGACACCGGGGACGCCTGGCAAATTGTCCGATGGATCGCCGCGCAAGGCGGCCAGCATGGGATAGCGCTGTGGTTCTAAGCCGGTACGTTCAATAATTCCCGCTTCGTCATAGAGGGAGTAGTCACTCACCCCACGACGGTTGTACAGCACTCGGACGTAGGGATCCTCGACCAACTGAAAACAGTCTCTATCCCCGGTCACCACGACAACCGGACGTCCCTCATCTCGGGAACGTGTGGCCAGCGTGGCGAGAACGTCATCAGCTTCGTAACCAGCGAGAGAGAGGAGTGGCAGCCCAAGGACGCCAACGAGCTCACGAATGAGATCGAATTGAGGAAGGAGATCTTCGGGCGTTTCACTTCTTCCACCCTTGTAGTCGGCAACCATTTCATCTCGGAAAGTGCCACCAGGGAGGTCAAACGCAACGGCGACTCCTGACGGCTGATGGTCCTTCACGATGCTGAGAAGCATGGAGGCAAAACCGTGAACTGCATTGGTGACCAGACCGTCGGACGTTGCCAGATCAGGAGGCAGGGCGAAGTAAGCCCGAAACGCTAACGACATCCCATCGAGCAAAAACAATGGGCGTGGTGAGTCATCGCTCATTTTTCTGGGATGAGTGTTCCCTCGACGACAGAGGTCGCAACGTCACGCATACGTGCTCGATTCTTCATCGCTGTCTGCTGGATGTAAGCGAATGCTTCGTCCTCGGCCATGTTGAACTTCTGCATCAGGAGTTCCTTTGCCGTGTCGACAATGCGACGCGTCTCGAGCTTGTCCTCCGCCGCCTGGGCGTCGTCTTCGACAGCAAGAGCTCGGCTCTCGCGCGCGGTTCGGAGAACTTGTTCCACTGCTGGAATGAGTTCTGCTTTCCGAAACGGCTTGATGAGATAGGCAGACACTCCGGCTTTGCGAGCTTCTTCGATGAGGTCACGCTGGCTAAATGCGGTGAGCAAGAGAACCGCCATGTCGTGTCGTGACGTGATCTCATGCGCAGCACTGATGCCATCAAGGCCAGGCATCTTGACATCGAGAATGACCAGGTCGGGCTGATGTGTGTTCACAAGCTCAATTGCTTCGTCACCGCGCCCGGCTTCACCGACAACGACGTAACCGGCTTCTTCGAGGATTTCTTTGAGATCTAGACGGATAATTGCCTCATCATCGGCAATGACAACTCGTGGGGCTTCTGTACTCATCCGACGACATCCAACGAAATTTCCTCCAGCAAGTGGTCGCGATCTAACTCCGCCCGTCGAATTTGTTCGAGCGTGTCAGTGCGCGCCCGGTGAGCCAACTCAGCGTGCCGAGCTGCTTCTGCATGCTCCTTCACTGCAAGCGGAGTTTCACTGACAATCGCGCGTACCCGTAAGTCTTCGACTTCAGCATCCATGACCTCGATTTGATCATCGAGAATGGCAATATCGGCGCGAAGAGCCACGATCCTCGCCTGCAGGTCCTGAACCTTCCTTCTGACAGCTGCCTGTCGCACGGGCGACATCCTAGAGTCCGCGAACCCCTTCCCTCTCCGCGGCGCAGATTCAGAACGAAAATTCGCTTATTTGGCGCAAAAGGTTGATGTCGGGCCACGGGCCAACCCCTGGCGTCGTCCACAGTGGTTGCCGATTTCCTGAGGGACCCTCGAGATTGCAAGGATCGAGGTTCAGATAGGTGCACGGGGCTGCAACATCCGAAATCAGCCCCACCTCTGGTCGAGCTGCTAGTGCGCCCAAAAATGCCCGACCTAAGCCTGTCTCAAACATCCCCCCCATGAACACTTCTGCGCCATGGCTGCGTGCAAGGTCGCAGAGGGCCAAGGAGGGCCGAAGGCCACCAACTCGACCGGGCTTCACGCACAGCACGGACGCTGCTCCATAGCGAAGAGCGTCGAGACCCGCTCGACGCGAGGTCACCGATTCATCGAGACACAGCGGAGTTTTCAACTGATGTGCGAGAGTTGCGAACTCCGTCAAATCGCCAGATGCGAGGGGCTGTTCAAGACACACCAGTGCGAAATCGTCGAGCGATTGCAGAATCTCAATCTCGGACAGCGTGAATGAGCCATTGGCGTCAGCGTGAAGCGCCACTTCGGGATGCTCACTCCTCAAAGCTGACAGCGCCTCATACGCGCTCTCAGGGGTGACTTTCACTCTGAGCCTCGAAGCACCCTCGCCCAGAAGCTGCTGCGCCTTTTCCGCTTGTTCCGAAACGGTGCCGACGCCAATCAGCCCACCAAACGCAACGTCGTTGACCGATCCGTTCAGCCACTGGGAAAGGGCCAGATCCGAACATCGGAGTTCTGCATCCAGAAAAGCCATCTCAAGTGCAGCGGCGCAGTGCTGGTCGACAATGGTCGTCCCGCCCAACGAGACGACACCCTGACTTGCGGGAGCCTGGCCCCCTCGAGATGCACAGACGTGCGCAACCAGAGGCACCCAGTGCGACGTGAGGCGTTCCACTACTTGGACGAGTGATGGGTCGCGGCCTACCGGAGTCTCGAGGGCAGCAATCTCACCCCAGCCCACTCCTTGACTGCCTACAAGACGAACGTAGATTTTCTTCAGAATCTGGTGCGTCCCATGAGCAGCTTTGATCGGCATCTTGAGCGTGACATCAGTTTCATAAACCTCAATTTTGTTGAGTTGGCCGACACCACCCTCCAACGGCGATAGCATCACATCGCTGCCCGGATGGCGGAATCGGCAGACGCGAAGGCCTCAAAAGCCTTTGTCCTTACGGGCGTGCGGGTTCGAGTCCCGCTCCGGGCACGCCTCATAGCGATGACTGACTCAGTCGTCGCGCCTCGAGGAGAGGCATTTGGGAGCGCACTTCGTCTAATAGTTCGTGAGAAAGATCAGCCACGAGCAACTTCTCGCCATCAGCGTTGCCGACAGCAGCAAGTTCGCCGGAAGGCTCAATGATTCTTGAAATGCCGCAGAAGCGAGGTCGAGGTTGGCCAGCAGCGATGAGGTAGGTCGTTGATTCGATCGCTCGGGTCGCGCACAGATGCTCGAACTGCATTGCTTTGAGCGACCCCACAACCCACGCTGCCCCGAGAACTAGCACGTCGGCACCTGCATCAATCAAGGCGCGACTCATCTCTGGAAATCGAAGGTCAAAGCACGTCTGTACGCCGATGGTCCATCCATCAACTTGTACGGTGACGATGTTGCTGGCGTCGGTGGATCCAGGTGAAATACCTGCCGATTCAACGAAGGAAAATGCGTCATAGAGGTGAATTTTTCTATAGACACCTAACAGGCCTCCGGGTCCAACCACCACAGTCGTATTGAAGGGAAGTTGATCTCCATTCTTTTCAAACATCCCTGCCACGATGACGAGGCCATTTGCTGCAGCTTCGGTGCGGAGAAACGAGACAAATGTGCCGTTAAGTTCCTCGGCATTCGGTGCGAGGGTCTCGCCGGGTCGACCAAATGCTCGCTGGCTTGCTTCTGGGCACACCACGAGTCGTACGCCCTGCGATGCCGCCTCGGAAAAGAAACGGGCCAAGGTGGCACAGTTGTCATCGACAACCTCCGTGGAAGCAAATTGAACGGCGGCAACCTTCATCACTTGAGAGGCTATCGGGGACGCGTCGTCAGGTGCGTGGCACAATCTCTACACAGCCGTTGAAAGGATTATTGTGCTCGTCGCTCTTTTCCCGGGACAAGGTTCTCTGCGCCCCGGCATGGGTACCGCGTGGTTAGACCATCCCTCGTTCAAGATTGTCGAAGCCGTAGGTGACTACGCACACGTTGATGTACGTGCCCTGGTCACGACGGCACCACTTGGAGAATTAGTGCGGACCGATAACGCGCAACTTGCAACATTTGCATTGAGCGCAATGGTCGCGGACGCTGTCGGAATTGAAGCCGACCTCGCAATTGGGCACAGTCTCGGTGAATACAGTGCGCTGTACTACGCAGGCATCCTTGATTTGGAGAGTGCGACCCGTCTCGTTGTGGAGCGGGGTCGAGCCATGGCTGAAGCGTCCGCAGCCCAACCTGGCTCGCTCGTAGCGGTACTCGGGGCAAGCGATGAGGCGATAGCAGAAGCGCTTGCGGCTCATCCCCGGATCGTCATCGCAAATGAAAATGCCCCAGGGCAGACCGTGTTGGCAGGAAGTGTCGCAGACCTCGATGCATTGAAGGCGAACGCCAAAGATTTTGGTCTTCGCAAAGTGATGGCACTTGAGGTGGGAGGCGCCTTCCATTCTCCGCTCATGGCCTCCGCACTCCCCGCCCTTCGAGCTGCGCTGCAGTCGACAGAATTCAAGGAGGGACGCATACCCGTGGTCGCCAACATCGATGCAGTAGCGCACAGCGGTGGTTCAGAGTGGGCGGATCTGCTTGAAAAGCAGTTGACGGGGACCGTCCGATTTGCGACGTCAATCGCTTCCATTGACTCAGACAATCTCGAGTTCATCGAGATGGGACCCGGAGGCGTTTTGGGGGGTCTTGTCAAACGGATCCGCTCAGATGCAAGCATTCGAAGTGTCGGACAACCCGACGACCTTGGAGAAAGTGGAGAGACAGCATGAGCGATGCCAAGCGACTCGTTATCGTGACCGGTGCAAGCCGAGGAATTGGAGCGGCGTGTGCACGCGCATTTGCTACGCAGGGTGATGAAGTCATCGGCCTCTCCCGCTCTCCTGGTCCGAATGAAACTGGCATTGAGCACATGGCCGTCGATCTTTCCGACCCTGGTGCTGTTGACGCTGCATTCGAATCAATTGAGGCGGCGCATCCAAGCATCGACGTCGTCGTTGCCAACGCAGGTATTACTCGAGATCAACTCTCAGTTCGCATGAGTGATGAAGATTTTTCTGCCGTTATCGAAACAAACCTCACCGCCACGTTTCGCGTGCTCCGACGATCGCTGAAAAAAATGATTCGTCAACGCAGCGGGCGCATCGTTGTGGTCTCTTCAATTGGGGCCTTCATGGGACTTCCTGGGCAGGCCAATTACGCAGCGTCAAAGGCAGGTCTGGTTGGCATGGCCAGAGCCATGGCACGGGAGGTGGCCTCCCGTGGCATCACGATCAATGTGGTGGCTCCCGGGATGATTGAGACGGACATGACAACCGCCTTGGGAGAAAGTCGTCTCACCGAGGTTGCCAGTCAGGTCCCGGCTGGAAGATTGGGGAAACCCGAGGAAGTAGCGGCCGCAGTTCGTTTCCTTGCCTCTCCCGAGGCGGCCTACATTACGGGAGCCGTTCTGGCTATCGACGGCGGCCTTGGTATGGGGTTGTAGATTCTTAGAACGACGCCTGAGGCGTTGAGAATCGAGGGGCCGAATGTCTCGGCCTCCACGGCGCAACGAGGAGAGAAAAGCAGTGAGCGACGCAAACTTCGAGAAGTTCAAGGTCTGTGCAGTCGAAGTTCTTCAGGTTGATGCATCTGCAGTCGTGCCTGAGGCTCGTTTTGCTGATGACCTCGATGCGGACAGCCTTGACCTTGTCGAGCTCGTGATGGCGCTTGAAGAGTCTTTTGACATCACCGTCGAGGAGAACGAACTCGAGGGCGTAGAGACCATTGGCCAGGCCTACGAGCTGGTTACCTCGAAGCTCTAATGTTCATTGGTGAAATCGACGGGACTCCTCTGCGGGGACACAGAGTCGTTATTACTGGCATTGGAGCGGTCAGCGCCTGCGGCATCGGAGCAAGCGCTCTGTTCGATGGTCTCATGTCTGGGACGTTCACTGAAGATCGCTCCATCCCCGACTTTGACGCGTCCGTCTGGTTTGGACCTAAAGAAGTACGAAGAGTAGATCGCTTCGCACAGTTGACGGTTGCTGCAGGTGTCGAAGCATTCGAAGACGCAGGACTCGTTGTCGATAACCCAGGAAGAGTTGCCACAATCTTTGGTACAGGCATTGGCGGAATGACGACGCTGACTGCACAGACTGAGATTCTCTTGACCAAAGGTGCAAGTCGTGTCACGCCCTTCCTCGCACCCATGATGATGCCAAATGCAGGCGGTGCTCAACTGGCTATGCGATTTGGCCTCATGGGTCCTGCGGAGACCATCACCACGGCATGTGCAGCTGGCACGCACGCCATTGGCTACGCCGCACGGCTCGTGGCCTCGGGCCGAGTTGATGTCGCGTTGACTGGCGGTGGGGAGTCCGTTCTTGACCCTGTGGCGTACGCGGGTTTCGGGAACATGACCGCCCTGTCGACCTCAGGTGTTTCTAAGCCCTTCGATGCCACACGCGATGGGTTCGTCATGGCGGAAGGAGCAGGAGCACTGGTCCTCGAAACACTTGATCATGCGACGGCTCGAGGGGCTCGCATCTACGGGGAGATCCTGGGGGCTGCATCAACTGCTGATGCATTCCACATCACTGCTCCTCGAGAGGACGGTTCGGGTGCCCGACGCTGCATGGAATTGGCCATCTTGGATGCCGACCTCACCATCAGTGACATTGGGCACATCAATGCTCATGGCACCTCGACGCCGTTGAATGACCTCGCTGAGTCAAAGGCAATAGTCAGTCTCTTCGGAGATGCTGCGCCTCCAGTGACGTCGGCAAAAGGCGTGACTGGTCACAGCCTGGGTGGCGCAGGTGCGCTTGAAGCAGTGGCGTCAGTTGTCGCCCTTGATCGCGACGCCATCCCTCCAACGTGGGGGTTACAAGAGATCGATCCCGAAATCCACCTCGACGTGGTCAAGGGAGAGCCAAGAGAACTCGGCAAGCCAGTGGTGTTGTCAAACTCGTTTGGATTTGGTGGCCACAACGGTTGCTTGGTGATTGGTCGCCGAAACTAATTTCGCAAACCACTGCGAAGTGAGGCGACAAACTCCCCCGCGCCCCTGGGACCAATGCCTTCTAAGAGACGGCGTACGAGCGCTGAACCTACGATGACCCCGTCGGCGACTGCACCGACTTGCGCAGCTTGCTCCGGCGTGGAGACACCGATGCCAACGCAGACTGGCGGCGCAGGAAAGGCGCGAATCTTTTGAACGACGTCGCCAACTCCGGATCCAAGTTCGGCTCGCTCGCCGGTGACGCCCATTCGTGCAACGGCGTACACGAAACCCCTACTTCGCTCGCACAGCAGTTCAGTACGACTCGGTGGCGTCGACGGGGCTACGAGCATGACGGTATCAATCTCGGCATCGTCCGCGACACGAGCCCACGGCTCGACTTCTTCGAGGCTCAAGTCTGGAATGATGGCCCCTGAAATGTGGGCAGCTTCAGCAAGGCCTGCGAAGCGCTCATGGCCGAGGTGTGCGATCACGTTGTAGTAGGTCATCGCAACGAGTGGCACAGGGTACGAACGCTTTGAGAGCTGCGCGAGGGCTGACACGGCCGTCGTGCCTCGCTCAAGACTTCGAGTTCCTGCCTCTTGGATCACTGCACCATCGATTATCGGATCCGAAAATGGAAGTCCGATTTCGACTGCATCTGCGCCAGCATCGACAACTGCATCAACGACATCCAGCCAATCGTCGTCAAGGCCGGCCACCACATAGGGAATCAAAATAGTTCGACCCCGCTCAAGAGTCTCTTGCAAGTGAGACGTCAGAAATGAGGTCACGACACATCCTCGTTGCGGAGAATCTCGCGGACTTGAGCGACGTCCTTGTCGCCTCGTCCCGAGAGGTTGATGAGTACAGAGGAACCCTTCGGTATCTGACCTCCGGCTTCTCGAATCACCCACGCAATGGCGTGGGCTGTTTCCAGTGCGGGGATAATGCCCTCGCGAGATGCCATGATCTGCAGGGCGTCAAGGACTTCCTCGTCTCCAGCCTTTTCGTAGCGAGCTCGCCCGATGCCAGCAAGGAACGCGTGCTCAGGTCCAATTCCGGGGTAGTCAAGTCCCGCTGAAATTGAGTGGGCTTCGATGATTTGCCCATCATCGTTCTGAATCAGTTGTGATTTCATACCGTGGAGGACTCCTGGGGAGCCCGTCGAGATGGCGGCACCACCGGCAGCCTCGACGCCGACAAGTTGGGCGCTTGAGTCAACGAATCCTGCGAACAGCCCTGCTGCGTTCGATCCGCCTCCCACACAAGCCACCACGAAGTCTGGGGTGCCCACCTGTGCCCCTTTGAGCTGTGCTGCAGCTTCATCCCCAATGACGCGTTGAAACTCTCTCACCATCCAGGGGAAGGGATGTGGCCCCATGACGGATCCAAGGCAGTAGTGCGTATCGTCAACTTCAGAAACCCATGTCCTCATGGCTTCATTGACTGCATCTTTGAGCGTCCGGCTCCCCGAGGTCACGGCATGCACCTTTGCGCCAAGAAGTTCCATTCGGAACACATTGAGCTGCTGGCGCTGCGTATCAATCTCACCCATGTACACCGTGCACTCCAAGCCAAGAAGCGCTGCAGCCGTTGCTGAAGCGACGCCGTGTTGGCCTGCTCCCGTTTCGGCAATCATTCGGCGCTTTCCCATGCGCTTGGTCAGGAGCGCTTGACCAATCACGTTATTGAGCTTGTGAGAACCCGTGTGGGCGAGGTCTTCTCGTTTCAAAAAGATGTCAATGCCAAGTTCCTCTGAGAGACGTCGACATCTCGTGACGGGGGTAGGGCGGCCACCGTACTCACGCAAAATCGTGTGGAACTCATTGACAAAGGACTCGTCGCTCCACGCATCTCGAAAGGCGAGCTCCAATTCCAAACACGCCGGCATTAATGGTTCGGGAACGAATCGTCCGCCGAACTCACCGAAGCGTCCGGTCGCTCCGGGATCTCCCATCAGGCTTGTCATCTCGTACTCCAGTCAAAGGGCCCATCGTCTGAGCCGTGAGAGCGCTTATGTTCGTTCTCTACTTGTCGAACCCCATCAATGAACGCGCGAAGGCGCCGAGGATCCTTCACTCCAGGTGACGATTCAACGCCACTCGCAACATCAACGCCATAGGGGTGCAATTGCTCGATTGCACTCTGCACATTCTCTGCGTGAAGACCACCCGACAACACAAGGCGGTCTGCATCACCAACGCCTTCTGCAAGTCGCCAATCAAACACTTGTCCTGAGCCAGGATTTGGCCCATCGATGAGCAATAAGTCCGCACCATATTCTGCAAAATGAGGAATCATTGGACTCGTCGCTGCGAAGGCTTTGATCACGAGCGGGATTCGTTCACTGAGATAGTGCACGTCAGCGCGACTCTCATTGCCGTGAAGCTGAACTGCCCGCAATCCCACTTGGTTCGTGATCTCAATGATGCGAGCCGGCGCTTCATCTCGAAAGACACCGACCACAGGCGTCTCTGGAGGCATTCTGCGGACGATATCCCCGGCGACGCTCAGAGATACCTGTCGAGGAGAGGGCGCAAAGATGATACCCACCGCGTCGGCGCCCAGGCCCACCGCCAAGAGTGCGTCTGCTTCGTTCGTGATACCGCAAATCTTGATCCAGGTCATGAGTTCGCCCCCTTTCGTTCCCCTACGTGATGTCCAGTCATGGCGTGGAGGGCCTGCTCCGGCGAGTCGGCCGTCACAAGATGTTCACCAACGAGGACGGCATTAAATCCAGCTGAAGCAAGTTCCGCTGCATCAGCTCCTGTCCGAACCCCGGATTCGGCAACAGCGAGCACTGAAGAAGGAATTGATTGGGCCACGCGTTGTGCCCGATTGGTATCAACCTTGAAGGTATGCAGGTCTCGCTGGTTCACGCCAATAATCGAAGCTCCGGCCGCGAGAGCACGTTCGACCTCAATCTCATCGTGCACCTCAACGAGTGCACTCAGGCCGACGTCGACTGCAACCGTGTGAAGTTCTCTCAATTCACGATCGTCGAGAGCTGCAACAATCAAGAGAACGGCATCTGCGCCGTGGATTTTGGCGTCTAAGACGTCATTCACGCTGACGGTGAAATCCTTCCGAAGAAGCGGAAGATCGATGCTTCGTCGAGCCGATTCCAAATCGGCGAAGGAACCTCCAAAGAATTGCGAATCTGTCAGAACGCTCATGGCGCTCGCTCCACCCATCTTGTAGGTCTGTGCCAACGCCGCGGCGTCGATGCTTGGTGCGAGGTCACCCTTTGAGGGGCTTCTTCTCTTAATTTCGGCGATCACACTCACCTGTGGACCTTGGAGGGCGCCATGAAAATTCCTCGAGTCGGTTCTTGAGAGCGCCTCGCGAGAAAGTTCGGCGGAGGAACGAGTGTCGAGCGCCGCCTCACGACGATGTGCCACGAGAATCTGATCAAGATAAGTCGGCACGCACCAATCGTAGTGGGGCGCCCCCTGCAACTGTTCTCATTTGAGGCTAAAACTCACTGAGAAAAGCCGGAACCCCACCTGCCGTACACGGAAGAGAATCTGTCGTCTCGACGGTGCGTTTGATCCGAGCGCTCGCATACGCCACCTGTGCGTCCGAGTCGACAACGAGGTGCACGATTTCTCCAACGACGTCGACCCCCAAGCGAATGTCATTGTCCTCAGGTATTCCCTGGATTTCCAGCCAACAAAGTCTGAAGGGAGCCTGAGCACCTCGAGCGTCCATTCGGGCCACTAATTCTTGGCCTGTGTAGCAACCCTTCGTGTAGGACACGGAGCGGGCGATCACCTCGGCGCCTACCTCATAAGGGTTCATTCCCTCCTCGACGTCATCAGGCCCAATCTGCCGGCGCCGCAACGCCCATGCGGCAAGAAAGGAACTTTCGCTTTCTCGATCTCGGTCAGCGTCCGCGATCGGCACGAGCCATTCAGGGACTTCTGGGAGAAGCGAGCAGAGATCGATCGCGTGTGACTGCTCGTGCGGAGACAACGCGCCCGAGCACAGCGTGAAGGAAACACGTCGAAGTGTCACGGCCACTCGAAATCGGAATCTTTCAAGTCGAGCAAACAGGCCTTCGGAGTGCGTCCCGGAGCCAAGTACAAGGAAACGGTCGTCGCTCAGAAAGATGACCCGTACTAGGAATCCAAATTTTCCATCAGGTTCGAGGACGAAAGACCATCCACTGCGTTCGTCTCGAATTCGTTCGATGTCCTGTGTGAGCTGGCCTTGGAGAAACGACGCTGCGTCGGCCCCTTCGACCACGATCACCTCTACGGTGGATCTGAAGCGCAGTGAACGACCACTTTCAAGCGCCGCACCTTCGCTTGAAAGGTGAGCAAAGTCCTGCCTCATTGGGTCCTCAACCGGGCCGCTGCAACTGCAGCCAGGACTGCAGCGGCCTTGTTCCTCGTCTCCTGCTCTTCGCTCACAGGATCAGAATCGGCAACAATGCCAGCACCGGCCTGCACAGACGCTCGACCGTCTGAGGTCACAATCATGGTTCGAATGGCGATGGCAGTGTCGACATTGCCTGAGAAATCGAGATAACCCACGACACCGCCGTAGACACCCCTTCGTGTCTTTTCGAGTTCGTCGATAATCTCCATCGCACGGACCTTTGGCGCCCCAGAGAGGGTGCCTGCAGGCAGTGTCGCTTTCACGACGTCGATGGAGTCCAAATCGTCTCTGAGCTCCCCCGAGACCTGCGAGGTCAGATGCATCACATGGCTGTAGCGCTCAACCGTCATCAACTCTTCCACTACCTCTGTGCCGTATTGCACCACTCGGCCGACGTCATTTCGTGCGAGATCCACCAGCATGATGTGCTCTGCAACTTCCTTGGGATCTTCTGAAAGCTCGCCGCTCAAGCGCAGGTCCTCAGCTTCTGTCGCTCCACGAGGACGAGAACCAGCAATAGGTCTCGACGTCACGATGCCGTCTCGGAGTCGCACCATCGGCTCTGGAGAAGATCCTGCTACTTGGACATCCTGCGTTCGCAAGAAGTACAAGTACGGGCTCGGGTTCAACAGTCGCAGCATTCGATACACCTCAAAGGGATCGACGAGTTCTTGAATGTCAAATCGCTGGGAAAGCACAACCTGAAAAATGTCGCCGGCAGTGACATAGTCCTTTGCGACATTGACCATTTCGTAGAACTGCTCCGGGGTCATGGTCGAGGTCGCTTCGGCCAACTCACGACGTCCTTGATCCGGAGCCACAATGGGACGCTGCGCTATAGAGCGGCACGTATCTCTGCCAAGTTGGTCGAGCCGAGATACTGCGTCTGTAAAGAGCCGGTCGACATCGTGCGCATCGCTACCTGGAGGAACCGACACGTTCACAATCAGCGTGATTCTCTGGCGCCAATGATCGAATGCCACGAGTTCGCCTATGACGCTCACGCACGCCTCGGGCACCCCAAGGTCATCGTCGGGAGGAGAGGCAAGGTGCTCTATCTCTCGAACCGTGTCATATCCCAAGTAACCGACGACGCCGCTATGCAAGGGAGGCAGGTTCTCAAGAACTGGCGTAGACGTGCCATTGACCAGTGATCGAAGTACTTCAAAAATGCCACGATCAGTGGGAAGGTCGCCGAGATCCCCAGAAACTGTCACGGCACCGCCCCGAGAGGTGATGGAGCCGAGAGGATTGCGTCCCACAAAGGAATACCTCCCCCATCGTTCGCCTCCTTCGACCGATTCAAGAAGAAAACCCTCGTCATCTCCAACGGCTGCAAGGAACACACCGACTGGCGTCAACGTGTCGGCTACCAATTCGCGCGTGACGGGAATGAGCTGATGTTGCGACGCCAACTCATGGAACTGCTGACGGCTGGGAACAATGCCGACGGGGTCCGAAGCCATGTCACTCATGAGGAATGGCCGTCTCCAGGACCGTGTGCCAGGTTGCGATAGAAGCACGACCGTTCTCCCGTGTGGCAGGCACCTTTGCCGTGTTGATCAACGAGAACCAAGAGCGCGTCCCCATCGCAATCAATCCGGATCTCTCTTACGAATTGACGATCACCGGAAGTCTCTCCTTTTTGCCAATATTCCTGCCGGCTTCGTGACCAAAACCAGGTCCGACCAGTTTCGATCGTCTTTTCGAGTGACGCACTATTCATGTAGGCCACCATGAGAACGTCACCGTGATCAGCGTCTTGAACCACTGCGGCCACGAGACCTTGCTCGTCGTACTTCACGAGCCCAAGCAAATCCGTCTCGAACTGCATGACGGCACTCATAAGTAGAGACCAGTCCCGCTGTCGAGGTGATCGCTAGCGATGGCGTGAATGTCTCGCTCGCGGAGAATGATGAACTCTTCACCGCTCATTTCAACTTCAAACCGGTCTTCTGGATTGAAAAGGACATTGTCGCCAACTTTGATGGCCCGTACATGGGGGCCGATGGCCACGGTTTCTGCCCAGGAAAGCCGACGAGTGAGTTGTGCAGTCGCCGGTATCAAGATTCCTGCTCGAGAACGACGCTCGCCCTCGGCATCCGTCAACTTCACCAGGACGCGATCAAACAGGACAGTAATTTCCTGGCCGCCAACGCCGCCTTTTTTTGGTGCTTCACTCATCGACGCAGGCTACCGCAGGAGGACGAGACCATAATCGGATCTCAGACAGGCCGGACAACGACTCCATGATCGGCGAGAAACGCCTTCGCTTCACCGATGGTGTACTCCCCAAGATGGAAAATCGACGCCGCCAACACGGCGTCCGCACCGCCTTCGAGAACTCCATCGACAAGATGCTGCAGATTGCCAACACCGCCCGAAGCAATGACTGGGATTGCGACCGCTTCGGTCACCCGTCGCGTCAGTTGCAGCTCGAACCCATCTCGAGTTCCATCCCTGTCCATCGAGGTCAAAAGGATCTCACCAGCTCCTCTGACGGCTACATCCCGCGCCCAGTCGATGGCATCCATGCCGGTAGGAGTGCGACCGCCATGGGTCACAACTTCATAGTTCTCGCCATTCCAACGAGCGTCGATTGCAACGACCACGCATTGCGAGCCGAATTCATCGGAGATCTCGGAGATTAACTGGGGAGTCGCCACCGCTGCCGAATTGATACCAATTTTCTCCGCACCCGCTCGGAGCAGCCTTCGGGCGTCAGCAAGAGTCCGGACTCCCCCGCCAACGGTGAGAGGGATAAACATTCCATCGGCTGTTCGTTCGACCACATCAAGCATGATTGCCCTGTCGTCGAAACTTGCCGTGATATCAAGAAAACAGATCTCATCTGCCCCTTCGTTGGCATAACGAAGTGCCAATTCAACTGGATCTCCGGCATCAATCAAGTCAACGAATTGAACTCCTTTGACCACACGCCCCGCGTCGACATCTAAACAAGGAATGACTCTCGTTACGCGCATGCGATTACCGCTTCTGCGACTGTCACTCTTCCTTCGACGAGCGCCTTACCAACGACGCAGCCAGCAACTTTGCGAGACGTCGAGGGCTCGACAAGCGAAGCCAGGGCAACAAGGTCACCCGCCCCGCTGACCCCACCTGACGCAACAACCGGAACTCTGCTCGCTTCAAGGACGGCGAGCAATCCATCGACATCAGGTCCTTCTAAAGTGCCGTCTCTGTCAATGGCCGTGACGATAAGCGCCGCTACATCCGTCGAGAGGACTCGGTCGATCGCCTCATGGAGAGAAAGTCCAGATCCCTGCAGCCACCCTCGAACAGCCACCTCGAGTCGTCCATCCTCTTTGCGGTGATAATCCAGTCCGACAGCGACGTGACCTGGATACCGTGACGTCGCGCGCTCCAAAAAGGAATGATCCTCAAGCGCAGCGGTACCGAGGATGACGCGCTGCACTCCGGCGTTCAGGAGTTCATCTATATCTTCATCAGATCGAATTCCTCCGCCTGTCTCTACAGGAACGGGGCTCTGTTCTGCGATTGTCGTAATGATTGGACGATTCACTTTTCCGCCATCTCTGGCGGCATCGAGGTCTACAAGATGCAACCAATCGGTTCCTCCAGAGACAAACTCAGCGGCGAGTTCGAGAGGGTCGCCGTAATTAGATTCCCTGCTGTAGTCACCCTTGACCAGGCGCACTGCGCCGCCGCCACGCAAGTCAATGGCTGCTAGAAGATCCATCAACGCTCCTCAGCTTTGGTCGCAAAACGTCGCAAGAGTTCGAGGCCGGCGTGTCCTGACTTTTCAGGGTGAAATTGACACCCAAATACATTGCCGTCTTCAACTGCTGCAGCTACCGTTCCCCCGTAGTCGCAGGTCGCAACAGTTTCACTGCCAAGCGGTGGAGCAAACGAGTGAACGAAGTACATCCACTCGCCCTCGCACGATGCAGGTAGCAAGCGTGACGGCTTCGTAAGGTGAAGCGCATTCCACTGAATTTGCGGCAGCTTCACGCCTGGGCCAAGGCGAGTCGACGTTCCCTCAAAAATCCCGAGACCCTGTGCTCCCGGCGACTCCTCGGAAGCTTCGTAGAGCAGTTGAAAACCAACGCAAATCCCCAAAAACGGAATACCAGAGCGGGCAATCTCGAGAAGCGGACCGCGCCATCCCCCGTCATCAAGTGCGGCGGCACAGCGACCAAAATCCCCGACACCGGGAAGAACAACACCCACTGCGCTCGCAAGTTGCTCCGGAGTCGTTACTAACTGAGCCGATTCTCCGACATGTGCCATTGCTTTCACGGCTGAACGGAGGTTTCCGATTCCATAGTCAATAACAGCCAGCATCAAGGAGACCTAGAGCGCGCCTTTGGTAGAAGGCACGCCGGTTCCTTCTACTTTGACGGCATCTCGAAGACAACGTGCAAGACACTTAAACGTTGCCTCGACGATGTGATGTGTGTTGCGTCCACTTCGCAAACGAATATGCAAGGTGATGCCTGCTGCCATCGCGAAAGCACGCACGAACTCTTCGACAAGCTGTGGATCAAAGGGAGGTTCACCTAGACCTGGCGTGTCAGGTGCAAAGGGGATTTCGTAGACCAAAAATGGCCTGCCAGACAGATCCAATGCGATGTCCACCGCTGCTTCATCAAGGGGTACTACCCGTGACGCGTAACGTGCCACTCCCCGCTTGTCTCCAAGCGCCTCGGAAAACACCTCTCCAAGAACGATTCCAACGTCTTCAACCGTGTGGTGCAGGTCAACGGAGAGATCACCAGTCGCAATGACGTTGAGATCGAATCCACCGTGACGACCGAGTTGCTCAACCATGTGATCAAAAAATGGAATCCCAGTTGAGACAGAAGTGTCGCCGTCGCCGTCAAGGTTTAACACGACGCTGACCGATGTTTCTTTCGTCTGACGGCTCTTCGAAGCCGTGCGTAACGCCGTCATAAAGTCTCCTTCAGTGCATTGAGAAATGCCGTATTTTCTTCTCTTGTCCCAATGGTGACACGAAGACAGCCCTCGAGTGATTTCCAAGACGAGCAATCGCGAATCAAGACGGATCTGTCGACAAGCCCTTGCCACACCATCTCTGCACCCTGCGAGAGCGGGCGAAACAGAATGAAATTCGATTCTGAAGGCCAAACCTCCACGTCGAGCTTGTTGAGTTCATTCAGAACACGAGTCCTCTCGGCGACAATGGCTTCGACGTGATCATCCATGAGTGATCCATATTTGAGAACTCGCATGCCCGCGCTCTGCGTCAGCGATGAGAGGTGGTAGGGAAGGCAAACGCTAAAACAGGCTTCAACAATGGCCGGATCAGCCAGACAGTAGCCAAGTCGAACGCCAGCAAGTCCCCACGTCTTCGAAAAAGTCCTCACAACCACAAGGCGCTCTCCACCCACCCCCTTGAAAAGCTGGGTCGCTGAATCCAATGCAAATTGACCGTAGGCCTCATCGACGATCACGAGCCCAGATGTTGTATTAAGAGCAGCCTTCATGACGTCGAGCGATTCGCTGAGTCCTGTGGGATTGTTCGGCGAACACAAGAAGACGAGAGAAGGGTCCTCCTTCTCGATGGCGCCTCGGACATAGTCCGGAGAAAGTGTGAAATCAGGAAGCCGATTAACTGCAACCACCGATGTTCCGGTCACGCGTGCAATATGACTGTGCAGCGCATAGGTGGGCTCAAAGACCAAAGCCTGTCTCCCCGCTCCCCCATAGGCCAAAAGCAAGCTCTGCAGCACCTCGTTCGATCCATTTGCGCAGAACACCCGGTCAGGGTGCACTTCGTCAGCGTGCGCAATGGCTGCTCGGAGTGCACTGGCTCGACGGTCTGGATATCGGTTCAGATGCTCATCCTTCAACCCCGCGACAAAGTCGTCTACGAACTCTTGAGGTGGCGCAAATGGAGATTCATTTGTATTCAACCGGACCTTGGCGTCTACTTGAGCCGAGTGATAACCGACGAGCGCGGAGAGATCGGATCGAATGGGCGGGATGCTCACGTGCGCATCCTGATTGAGTCAGCGTGCGCGCTCAGACCCTCAGTGTCGGCAAGAAGCTCCACGGTTGGAGCAAGAGTTTCAAATCCCGCTCGAGTGACTTCAACAACGTGGATGTGCTTGCGAAAATCGTCAGCGCGAAGTGCGCTTGAGAAGCGACCACTTCTGTTCGTCGGGAGAATGTGATTCGGACCGGCTGCGTAGTCACCCAGGCTTGCTGGTGCATCAAGTCCACAGAACACCGCGCCTGCAGAACGGATTTGGCCCATCAGGTTTGAGTAGTCCTTGACGAGCAACTCAAGATGTTCAGGCGCCACTGCGTTCGACACCGCCATTGCTGCTTCGGGGCTATCAACGAGGCAACAAACACCATTTGACGCAAGCGTTGCCTCAAGGTCGGCGCGGCGCGGCGACTCGGCGACAAGGGCATGCAAGGCCTGATTCACTCGATCCGCCACTTCGGGGTCCCACGTCACTAACCAAGCCATGCCATCGGGACCGTGCTCGGCTTGCACCATGAGGTCAATCGCAGCCAATTCCTGAGGCGTCGATTCGTCAGCAATGACCACAATCTCTGACGGTCCTGCGAATGACGATGCAACGCCGACGACCCCTGAAAGCTGACGCTTTGCTTCGGCCACGAAAGCATTACCGGGGCCAACAATGACATCGACCCGGCGAATGGACTCAGTCCCGAGTGCCATTGCGGCGATTGCCTGTGCGCCACCCACCGGATAGACCTCATCAAAACCTGCAATTGCTGCGGCTGCCAGGGTGGCGTTGTCAATTGCCCCACCAAACGCAGGCGGAACACAAAGCACCAGTTCTCTAACACCGGCTACTCGAGCTGGAGCAGCACACATCAAGACTGACGAGGGATAGCGAGCTCTCCCTCCCGGGGCATAACAACCAGC